>OGEZ01000027.1_pt1 | contig 177741 bp, 144 predicted proteins | sample 1570831 | NCBI WGS metagenome assembly OGEZ01 (sample SAMEA2582059, study PRJEB24529) | metagenome | biome: Human gut stool | place: China | collected 2011 | reverse complement strand
GGGCCCCCGTCAATTCCTTTGAGTTTCACCGTTGCCGGCGTACTCCCCAGGTGGATTACTTAACGCTTTCGCTGTAGAGCTTACATTATATCGCAAACTCCTAGTAATCATCGTTTACTGCGTGGACTACCAGGGTATCTAATCCTGTTTGATACCCACGCTTTCGTGCTTCAGTGTCAGTTATGGCTTGGCAAGCTGCCTTCGCAATCGGAGTTCTGCGTGATATCTATGCATTTCACCGCTACACCACGCATTCCGCCTACCTCAAACATACTCAAGTCTCCCAGTTTCAATGGCAATTTTATGGTTGAGCCACAAACTTTCACCGCTGACTTAAAAGACCACCTACGCACCCTTTAAACCCAATAAATCCGGATAACGCTCGCATCCTCCGTATTACCGCGGCTGCTGGCACGGAGTTAGCCGATGCTTATTCATACGGTACATACAAAATGGAACACGTTCCACACTTTATTCCCGTATAAAAGAAGTTTACAAACCATAGATCCTTCTTCCTTCACGCGACTTGGCTGGTTCAGCCTCTCGGCCATTGACCAATATTCCTCACTGCTGCCTCCCGTAGGAGTTTGGTCCGTGTCTCAGTACCAATGTGGGGGACCTTCCTCTCAGAACCCCTATCCATCGTCGGTTTGGTGGGCCGTTACCCCGCCAACTGCCTAATGGAACGCATGCCTATCTATCAGCGATGAATCTTTAACAAATATTCCCATGCGGGACCCCTGTTTTATGGAGCATTAATTCATCTTTCGATGAGCTATTCTCCTCTGATAGGTAAGTTGCATACGCGTTACTCACCCGTGCGCCGGTCGCCATCAAACTTAGCAAGCTAAGCTCATGCTGCCCCTCGACTTGCATGTGTTAAGCCTGTCGCTAGCGTTCATCCTGAGCCAGGATCAAACTCTTCGTTGTTCAAATTGTTTTATGTCTTTGCTCAAGATTCCGTTATTTCCAGGTTCAAGTATTTTACTGACGGTATTCATTCTAAATACTTGTACTACTGTTGTATATGTAAATTTCTCAAAGAACTCTTCTCAATCGTTTCTTTCGAAACGTGGTGCAAAGGTAAGGATTTTTATTTTTATCTTCCAAATTTTTTCGAAAGTTTTTTTTCGATTTATTTTTTCGGAAGCTTCTTTCGGAACGACTTCAGGACATTCGCTTGGATCTTCCAACCTCATCCCTCGGTTTCTATCTTTCCGGGTTCCTCAACCCCTCTTTCATCATGTCACCACCGCATCTCTCTCGATTGCGGGTGCAAAAGTACTGCTGTAAAACATATTCTCCAAATGTTTTCACAACTTTTTTACAACTATTTTTCACTTTCCTTGATTGTCAGCGATTTATAAATACACTTTTTCTTTCCCTTAGATTTTGTCTCTCCGTTCTTTTGGCTTGACCCAAAAGAACCAAAAACTCAAGGCTACACTACGAAGGCTACAAATTCTCTTCGCTCAGCTAAAATCCCGGTAACTCGCGCTTCGCGCTCAGACAGCCGGGATTTCTTTACGCTTCACTCGAAATTTGCTTTACGCCTTCTCCGTTAGGCCAGTCCTATTCTTCTTTTGTTTTCCGTTCTTTCCTCTTATTTTTCTCCCTCTAATTCTCAATTTTCAATTTTCCATTCTCAATTGGCAAAAAGCCTATCTTCTAAAAACAAATAAACGGGAATCGATTTCGATCCTCGCTGGATTTACTTTCGATTCCCGTTTATCTTGATTGGTATTCTTCTATTATATACCTACTATTACCATAGGCGATTTTTCTTTATACCCTTCACACACCTATTCATTCACCTAACTATCAGCTACTTCCTGTGAAGGGTGTGAAGAAAGGTGATTATTCTTCAACAGGCTCACCAAAAAGAGTTGCTGAAGATGCTCTTTGGATTTTAACTCGAATGAATTGACCTACATGAAAATTCTTCTTATCGAAAATCACCACTTTATTCTGACTGGTACGTCCAAATAACTGCTCACGTGAACGCTTAGAATAACCCTCAATCAGCACTTCAAATACTTTTCCTATATCGCGCAGATTGCTTTCTTCTGATAATTTATTCTGCAAATCGATCATTTCCTGCAAACGACGTACTTTAACTTCTTCCGGAACATCATCTTCCAAATGCTTAGCAGCATACGTTCCCGGACGTTCTGAATATTTAAACAGGTAGGCACTGTCGTAACCCACTTCACGCATCAAAGATAATGTTTCCTGGAAATCTTCTTCTGTTTCCGAATGGAATCCACAGAATAAATCGGTTGAAATCGCACACTCAGGCAATATTCTGCGAATAGCTGCAATCCGATCCAAATACCATTCGCGAGTGTATTTACGATTCATCACTTTCAGAATTTTAGAGCTACCCGATTGAGCCGGCAAATGAATATACTGACATATATTCGGATACTTAGCAATTACATGCAATGTTTCGTCGCTCATATCTTTGGGATGAGACGTTACAAAACGAATACGCATGTTGGGAGCTTCGAGAGCTACTTTCTCCAATAAAGAAGAGAAATTCACTTGTTCGCCGTCCTGTTCATATAAATAAGAGTTGACATTCTGTCCCAGCAAGGTTACTTCTTTAAAACCTTTATCACGCATATCCCGAATTTCATTCAGAATACTATTCACTTCCCTACTGCGTTCGCGTCCGCGTGTATAAGGAACAATACAATAAGAACAGAAATTATTACAACCACGCATGATTGATACGAAACCCGAAATATGAACCCCCGGCAACTTCAGCGGCATTACATCTTTATAGGTTTCTTGTGTAGAAAGTTCTACATTAATAACCTTCTCTCCATTTTCAGCCGCAGCAATCAAATTAGGTAGATCCATGTATGAATCAGGACCTGCAACCAAATCCACGTGATGATTGGCTATCAAATCTTCTTTGACACGTTCGGCCATACAACCCAACACACCAACCAACAAATGTTTCTTTTTCCGCTTCAACGACTGGAAATACTGCAAACGCCCTAAAACTTTCTGCTCAGCATTGTCGCGGACAGAGCAAGTATTGACAAAAATTGCATCAGCATCCTGAATCTCTTCCGTCATTTCATAGCCAGCCATTTGCATAACAGATGCTACAACTTCACTGTCTGCCACATTCATTTGGCAACCATACGTTTCGATAAAAAGCTTTTTTTCAACGTTTTCAGCAGCAGATTTTAAGTCCGCGCCATTTTCATTCTTTTCCATAATAAAACATCAATATTTAAAAGTATGTTAAATATAAAATTTTATCACAAATATATTTGCACAGCTCAAAAACAAGCTTTACATTTGCAATACGAAAAACGTAAATTTTTTCATAGTTAAGGTTTTGGTTTGAGTAAGGGTGGCTGTGAAGTTACCCTTATTCGTTTTTATAAAGGTTACTTTCTCTTTATTACTCAACAGAATATTATTCATAAATCCTCGCTAATTAAAAATTTCTATGTACATTTGGGAGTGCAAATATACAGAAAAGTTATGGATAATCTTGGAGAAGTTATATACATTATAATATTAATAGCCTTTATAGCCAAAGGCTTGCTCAGTGCTGTCAAAAAAGCATTAACGCAATCGCCCGAAGAGCATTTACCTCCATTTAATCCACAACAAAAACCGCAAACAATCTCTCCAGCAGACAGACAGCCTAAAAGTATGCAGGAAAATCAGCCTGCAGAAAAGTCGTTGCTAGAAACAATCTTTGGTCCGGAAATACAGGAAACTACTCCTCAAAAACCGACCAAAAAGAAAAAGAACAAACAGAAAACGAAGAATATACAGCCAACTTACTCGAAGCAAAAAGAAGACAATCAGTTAGCTGATACAACAGAAATAGGCAATGAAGATTCGTTACCCAATATGGCGCCTTTTCAAAACGCAGATGATCTGAAGCGAGCAGTCATCTATTCTGAAATATTAAATCGGAAATACAGTTGATTATAGACGGTCCATTATTGTTATTTTTGTAAGTTTGCAAACAAATTTAGAATATTACCTAAAATATAAATATCATGGCTTTAAAATTTATGACAGCAGAAGAAGCTGCTGCTTTCGTTCACAACGACGATAATGTGGGTTTCAGTGGTTTTACTCCCGCAGGATGCCCGAAAGTGGTTCCGGGCGCTATTGCCAGAAAGGCAATTGAAGAACACGAAAAAGGAAATCCATTTAAAATCGGCATGTTTACAGGTGCTTCTACAGGTGATAAACTGGATGGAGAACTGGCTCGTGCCAATGCAATTAAATTCCGTACTCCGTATCAATCGAATAAAGATTTGCGTAATGCGTTAAACGCACATCAAGCAGAATATTTCGATATGCACCTGTCGGAACTGGCACAGGACTTACGTTATGGTTTCTTAGGAAAAATCGATGTTGCCATTGTTGAAGCTGCCGATGTGACAGAAGATGGTGAAATCGTTCCGACTTGCGGTGTGGGTATTCTGCCTACAATCTGCCGCATGGCGGACCGTATCATCGTTGAATTAAATGACAAACATCCGAAGGAAATCCGTGGTATGCACGATATTTACGAACCGGCTGATCCTCCTTACCGTCGTGAAATCCCAGTATTTACTCCGTCAGACCGTATCGGTTTGCCGTATGTAAAGGTTGATCCGGCTAAAATCGTAGGTGTTGTTAAGACAAGCGAACCTAATGAAGGCAAACCTTTCGCTCCGCTGGATGATGTAACATTGGCTATCGGTAAGAATGTAGCAGATTTCTTGGTAAGCGAAATCCGTGCAGGCCGTCTGCCGAAAGAATTTGTTCCGGTACAAAGTGGTGTAGGTAACGTAGCCAACGCCGTATTGGGTTGCATGGGTGAAAACGAAGAAATCCCAGCATTCAACGTTTATACAGAAGTTATCCAGGATGCCGTTATCAAATTGATGAAAGAAGGTCGCGTTAAATTCGCCAGCGGTTGCTCTCTGTCAGTCAGCAACGAGGCAATCGACGATATTTACAGCCACCTTGATTTCTTCAAAGACAAGATTTTGTTGCGTCCGCAGGAAATTTCAAACAATCCGGAAGTGGCTCGCCGTCTGGGCTTGATCGCAATGAATACTGCTTTGGAAGCTGATATCTTCGGAAACGTTAACTCAACACACGTATTGGGTACGAAGATGATGAATGGTATCGGTGGTTCGGGCGACTTTACCCGTTCGGCTATGCTGTCAATCTTCACCACTCCTTCTACGGCTAAAGATGGTAAGATCAGTTCATTTGTTCCGATGGTTTCTCACTTGGATCACAGCGAACACTCGGTTAAGATCATCATTACGGAATACGGTGTTGCCGACTTGCGTGGTAAATCACCTATCCAGCGTGCACGTTGCATCATCGACAACTGCGTTCATCCGGATTATCGCCCATTGTTGAACGAATACCTTGAAATGGGTATCAAGGGACAAACTCCGCAGAACTTGAAATGCTGTTTCGCTTTCCATGAAGAGTTTGCCAAGAGTGGCGATATGCACAATGTAAAATGGGAAGAATATAATAAGTAAATCGGCATCCTGACTGATTACTATCTGTGAAAAAGGTCTTTTCCGAAGTTTCGCAAAAGGCGGAACAACGGGAAAGACCTTTTTTATAAGCTTTTCACATGCACTTTTATTATATATATAATGTATCACAACATGAAAAAACTAAGTACATTCCTTTCTGGTGCAATGGCAATCCTCTTGGCAGGAAGTGCCTGTACCCAACGACCAAGCAACACGTATGTAGTTCACGGAATCTTACCTGATTCTACAAGCAATGGCGATACCATTTATCTGTACGACCGCGAAGCCAAGCTGAAAATAGACAGCGCAGTCATAACCAACAATTCGTTTACCTGTACCGGACAGGTGGACACCGCCCAATTTATCTATACGGCCATCAACCAGAATTATACGCATTTCATTTTGGAACCGGGCGAAATCTCAATCGACTTATCCAAGCCCAACCAGCCTTCCGGCACACCGCTCAACGATGAATACGCCCGGCTGACCCAAATGAACGACAGCACACAACAAATTCTCATCAAGAAAGTAACCGTTTTCCGGGACTCGCTGGATGTGCCTGAAGCGGAAAAGCCTGCTCTCTGCAAAGCGTACGTCAGCGAGCATTTGTTGCCGGCCTGGACCGAGTCGATTTACGACTTTATCCAACGGAATCCGGACAATTTAGTTGGGAAAAGGGCGTTTTTCATCCTACACCCCATCAATTTTCCACCTGAAAAGATCTTAGAGGGCTATCGGCTACTGGGCGAGAAGCTGAAAAACGATACAGAGATACAGGAATACATCCAACAAGTAGAGGCATCACTGAATACAGCCGTCGGGAAACCTTTCGTAGATTTCAAGGCCGAACGCCCGGACGGAAGCGAGGCTTCGTTGTCCGACTATGTAGGGCGTGGTGACAAGTTCGTCCTCGTCGATTTCTGGGCAAGCTGGTGTGGTCCTTGTCGGGAAGAAATTCCGAATATTGCACAAGTTTACGCCAAATACAAAAACCAAGGTTTGGAAGTGCTGAGCGTGGCGGTCTGGGACGAAAAGGAGAAATCCATCCAAGCCATCGAAGAGTTGAAGATGACCTGGCCTCAGCTTGTCAATGCGCAAAAACAGCCATTCGCCTTGTATGGTTTTGACTACGTACCGCTGATTATTTTATTTGCTCCGGATGGAACGATTCTGGCGCGCGACTTGCGTGGCGAGGTATTGGAAGCCAAAATCAAAGAAGTTTTGACTAAGAAATAAGCAATTACTAACAGAAAAGCTATCAGAAGAAATTATCTATTAAATAAAACCGCGGCGGTTCCCGAAAAGGACCGCCGCGGTTGTTATTTGAAAGACGCAACCCCAGGAATAGGCTACGTATGTTGCTTAATATTGAACGGTCAATATATCCCCTACTTTCAAGCTGACCGTGATCGTTCCATCCACTACCGGAAGGGAAATGGCTTTTTGGTTCACCAACAAGCTGAGAGGCGAAGCATCCTTGCGCGGGAGTTTGATGCGGAAATCGCCTTCGTGAGTAGCCTTCACCGTCATCCACTCGACTGCACCTTCTTTCCATTCTGCCGACACTTCGGCGCCACCCAAGGCTTTCAATCCCGAAAAACTACCGTTTGCCCAAGCAGTAGGCAAAGCCGGAAGCACTTCTATACAACCATGCTGGCTTTGGAGCAACATCTCTGCCACACCGGCACAACCACCAAAGTTACCATCGATCTGGAAAGGAGGATGCGCACAGAAAAGATTCGGATACGTACCTCCACCGTTCACCATGTTGGTTTTAGTATCCACACAAGGGCGCAACAAATCCGTCAACAACTTCCAGGCATGGTTGCCGTCCCGCAAGCGCGCCCAGAAATTAATCTTCCACGCCATCGACCAACCCGTGCTTTCATCACCCCGGGCAAGCAACGTCTTGCGTGCCGCTTCGGCCAGTTCGGGCGTCTTGTCTAAAGAGATTTCATTTCCCGGATAGAGACCATACAAATGAGAAACATGACGGTGATGGGGTTCCACTTCCTCGTATTCCTGCAACCACTCCATGATACGTCCGTCACGCCCGATCGAAGTCGGCATCAAACGCGCCTTCTTGGCAGCCAACACCTGGGTGAAGTCGCTATCCACACCCAAGATTGCAGCCGCATTGATCGTATTGGTAAACAACTCGCGAATGATCTGGTTGTCCATCGTCGAACCGGCACAAATACTGGCTGTATTCCCATTCGGCAGGCGATAAGCATTCTCCGGCGAAGTAGTCGGAGCTGTCACCAGGTATTTCGTCTTCGGATCTTCTACCAGCATATCGACAAAGAACTGAGCCGCTCCACGCATGACCGGATAGACATCTGCCAGATAAGCCGAATCCCGTGTATATAAATAATGTGTATATAAATGCTCGCACAACCAAGCCGCCGAAGTATTGGTCGCTCCCCACGACGGATGTTCGCCCGGAGCAGTAAATTCCCAGACATTTCCCAGAATATGCGTTACCCATCCTTTGGCATTATAATACGCCTTCGCCGTACGTTCGCCACTTGCCACCTGCTGCTTGGTCCACTCAATCAGCGGAAGATGCAATTCCGACAAATTGGTTACCTCTGCCGGCCAATGATTCATCTGCAAATTAATATTCAGGTGATAATCGCCATTCCAAGGCGTATGGATCGTATTACACCACAAGCCCTGCAAATTAGGAGGCAGCAATCCCACACGGGTAGAAGAAATCAGCAAATACCGCCCGAACTGAAAATACAAAGCTTGCAAACTCGGATCATTCTTATCCTGGGCAAAAGCAGCCAAGCGGCGATCAATCGGCCAATTTTCCCGTTCGGAAGAACCCAAATCCAAGGTTACTCGATTGAAATATTGCTGATACGCCGAGATATGTTCACGCTCAAGCGCAGCATAAGTCTTTCCAGAAGCCTGCTCCAATAACCGAGAAACCTGTCCGGCATAATCAGGCTGGAAATAATCCGTTGCCATACTCACCAGCAAGATTGCCTCCGAGGCATCTTTAACCGAAACTCTTCCGTCTTGAGCCGTCATCGAACCACCTTTAGGCAACAACACACGAGCACAAGCGGCAAACTTCATTCCCCGGCAAGCTGTTGTGTCTACTCCATCCGGCAACTGTCCTTCAAGCCACAAATCATTCCCTTCCAAACGCAGCGAAGCATGTTCCGGACGATTCATGGTAAACGAGAAATTCAATGCCTTCTCTACGTCGGCTGTCAGATGAATCACCCCTACATCCTGCGTAAAAGAAGTAAACGATTCACGTACAAAAGAGACACCGCCACGCTTGAAAGACGTTGTTGTCACCGCTTCCTGCAAATCCAGCTGCCTACGGTAATTGCTCACCGAATCAGCGGAAGCATACGTATAATCAATTTCCAGATTTCCGAACAACTGATAACTTCCGTAGGGAACATTCGCACCATCACCTTGTCCGCTTCCGGCACCTTTACAAACAAAAGTCTGATACATTAACTGTTGCGCCTCATCATTCCGGCCTTCAAACAGCAAACGGCGAATTGTCGGAAGAGAATAACTAGCTTGCGGATTATCCGTATCCTGTTTACTACCCGACCATAGAGAAATTTCATTCAACACCACTTTCTCTTTTTCCAGACCACCATCCGGCATCATCCCCAGACGTCCGTTTCCCAAGGGAAAAGTCTCTTCCCACATCCGAGCTGGCCTATCGAAAAAATAGGCAGTCGAACTGGCTGTTTTCACTTTTACTTCCTTGCAGGCAAATAACCCAGCAAGTAGTAAAAAAGCACAACAGCCACCCATGATTTTCATTACTAGTTTTTTCATCTCTTATTTTGATTAAGTTAGAAACTCTGCATGTCGCACAATCGCTTATAATAACCATCCAGTTTCAATAAATCTTCATGGCATCCACGTTCCACGATCTCACCTTCGTGCATTACACATATTTCATCGGCATTCTTAATAGTCGACAAACGGTGTGCGATAACGATCGTCGTTCGATTACGCATTAAATTTTCCAAGGCTTCCTGCACAAGATGTTCCGATTCCGTATCCAATGCCGAGGTTGCCTCGTCCAGAATCAAAATCGGCGGATTCTTCAAGATCGCCCGCGCAATGCTAATACGCTGCCTTTGCCCACCGGACAATTTTCCTCCCCGGTCACCAATATTGGTATCGTATCCATGCTCCGAAGCCATGATAAAATCGTGGGCATTGGCGATTTTGGCTGCTTCTTCCACTTGCTCCCGTGTGGCACCTTCCACACCAAAAGCAATATTATTGAAGAAAGTATCATTAAACAGAATCGCTTCCTGATTGACATTTCCCATCAAGGCACGCAGATCCACCAGTTTCACCTGACGGATATCCGTATCATCAATCGCTATCGAACCTTCCGTTACATCATAGAAACGAGGTAACAAATCAACTAACGTGCTCTTTCCCGAACCCGACTGTCCTACTAAAGCCACCGTTTTACCTTTCGGAATCGTCAGATTAATTCCTTTCAGCACCCAATCATTCCGATAGCGGAACCAAACATTCCGATATTCGATAGCATGGGTAAATTTCACTGGCTTGGGTTGTTCCGGATCATTGATATCCGATTGAGCCATCAGAATTTTGTCGATTCGAGTCATTGAAGCCAAACCTTTCTGAATAGCATAGGCCGCCTTACTCAAATCTTTCGCCGGATTAATAATACTATAGAATATAACCAAATAATAAATAAAGGTAGCCGCATCAATCGAACTGTTATTGCTTAAGATTAATGAACCGCCATACCATAAAACTACTGCGATCGTAGCCGTACCCAAAAATTCACTCATCGGATGAGCCATTTGCTGCCGACGATATACCCGTGTCGTTGTCTGACGAAACTGTTCGTTAGCCCGTTCAAAACGGTCTTGTATCTTTTTCTCTGCATTAAAAGCCTTGATAATACGCAAACCACCTAACGTTTCTTCGATCTGGCTCATCAAAGCTCCCCATTGCTGTTGTCCTTCCAACGAACGACGCTTCAACTTCTTCCCGACTTGTCCCATTACATAACCAGCAAAAGGCAATAGGATAAACACGAATAAAGTCAGCTGCCAACTGATCAGAATCATTCCAATCAAATAAATCGAAATCAGAATCGGGTTCTTGAACAACATATCCAAGGAACTCATAATTGAGGCTTCTATCTCATTCACATCACCGGAGACACGCGCCAAGATATCACCTTTCCGCTCTTCCGAGAAAAAGCCCAACGAAAGTTGCGTAATCTTCCGATTGATCTGATTGCGAATATCTCGTACAACACCTGTCCGGATAGGAATCATCATATAAAAGGCCAAATACATCGAAGCCACCTTTAAGAATGTCATGACAACCAGAAAGACGCCCAAGATAATCAGTGTAAACGAACCACCTTCACGTTCAATCAGATCACTTACAAACCAAAAGAAGTTATTCTTCCATATTTCCGGAAGAGCCTTCACCGAATCCCAATTAGCCCAGTCAACAACAACCGGCATATACGTATAAACACCCTTGTCTATCTTGAATAGAATCTGTAAAATCGGTATGATTAAGGCAAATGAGAATAAATTCAGAATGGCAGAAAGTATATTGAATAAAATATTACCCACTAAATACCTCTTATAAGGAGGGACAAAGCGCCTCAATATGCGCAGAAAATCTTTCATAAGCTTTACGATATTTGAATAAGTACTTTCTCTTCAACCCGTTCACAGGTTGGGATGAGTGTGCGAATTTATAAAATAATCCAATAATCAGCACTGCAATTCAGATACATTGAGTCGGTTTTATACAAATTATTCAACTTTTGAAAAGCTAATTGATGCATTAGTACAACTGATTATTTGTTAATATGTAAAAACATAGTCTATAAGTGTGAAATTAATAAGTATCTTTACGACATTATATAATCTAAATCAGAAAAACAAATATGAGAATTACTTCTATTTTTATCTGCTCTCTATTAGGAGCATCTACACTGGCATACGCAGCCGACAATAAATCGAATATCTACAAAAAAGGATGGATTGATTTCAATAAGAACCAAAAGAAAGATATTTATGAAGATCCATCCCAACCACTGGAAGATCGAGTTAACGACCTGTTAAAGCAAATGACGTTAGAAGAAAAGACAGGTCAGCTATTGGCAGAATTCGGTTGGCCTCTCTTTAACAGACAGGGCGATAAGATAACATTAACCGATGAAGCACGCAAAGTAGTTGTCGAACATGGGACCGGAAGTCTTTGGGGATTCATGCGAGCAGATCCTTGGACTCAAAAGACATTAAAGAATGGGTTAAATACCCACTATGCTATCGAAGCGACGAATCTACTCCAACATTACTGCATTGAAGAAACCCGATTAGGCATTCCGATGTTCTTGGCCGAAGAATGTCCTCATGGACATATGGCAATCGGAACCACTTCTTTTCCGACCGGTATCGGACAAGCTTCTACTTGGAATCCGGATCTATTACGTCAATTAGGAGCAGCTCAGGCAAAAGAAGTACGTAAACAAGGTGGACATATCGGATATGGTCCAGTAATTGACTTAGCTCGTGATCCTCGCTGGTCACGCGTAGAAGAAGGTTTTGGAGAAGATACATATTTATCCGGAGAATTAGGTAAAGCCGTTGTAGAAGGCATGCAGAATAATCCGGATTATCCGATCATATCAACTGTCAAACACTTCACCGCCTATGGATGGACAGAAGGCGGACATAACGGAGGTGCAGCACATATCGGAGAGAATGAAATGCAAGAAGTCGTTCTTCCATCATTCCGTAAAGTGGTCGAAGCCGGATTACTTTCTTTAATGACTTCCTACAATGAAGTTGATGGAGTACCTTGTACCGGGAATAAGAAATTAATTACTGATTTGGTAAAAGATACATGGGGATTCAAAGGCTTTGTTGTATCAGACTTATTCTCTATTGATGGTATGACAGGACATGGCGTAGCAGGAAACCTGAAAGAGGCAGCAGATCTGGCTTTTCAAGCAGGAGTTGAATCGGATTTAGGAGGACAAGCTTATCGAAAATTACCGGAACTAGTCAAAGAAGGTAAAGTTAGTGAACAACAAATAGACGAAGCTGTCAAGAAAATTCTACGTCTCAAATTTCAATGGAAGTTATTTGATGAGCCTTTTACCAATCCGAAAAATGAATTATCCAAAGCAGAATTGAATGAACACCGCGCGTTAGCCCGGGAAGTAGCTCGCCAGTCTATCGTGCTACTTAAGAATGAGAATCAAACCTTACCACTGCAGAAAGACAAGATCCGCTCTATTGCTGTTATAGGTCCGAATGCTGATACTCCTTATAATATGTTAGGTGATTATACAGCTCCTCAACCGGATGGTAGTGTTATTACCGTTCTTGATGGCATCAAAAACGCCTTGCCTAATGCAGAAGTCAATTATGCTAAAGGTTGTGCGATCCGGGACATGTCAGATGAAGGTATGGCAGAAGCTAAAGCTACCGCAGAAAAGAGTGATATCATAGTATTAGTTCTCGGAGGATCAAGTGCGCGCGATTTTTCTGCTGAATTCGAAGCTACCGGTGCAGCCAAAGCGAGTCGAAACGAATTAAGCGATATGGATAGTGGAGAAGGGAACGATCGTTGTACATTAGATTTACTTGGCCGACAAAATGAATTACTGGATCTAATGAAAGAAACGGGTAAACCACTGGTGGTCGTATTAATTAAAGGTCGCCCATTAGCCGTTGGTAACTGTCAGGAAAAAGCTGATGCTTTGCTGGATGCCTGGTATCCAGGAGCGGAAGGAGGTAATGCCATTGCAGATGTTCTTTTCGGAGACTATAATCCGGCCGGACGTTTAGCGGTTTCTGTACCTAAAAACGTCGGACAACTCCCTGTATTTTATAATCCGAAACGAGGTTCCAATCGCCGAGGTTATATCGAAGGAGATGCCAATCCTTTATATCCATTCGGATATGGATTAAGCTACACAACTTTCAGGTATGACAATGTAAAGGTTACTCCCGCCAACTCACAAATCAAAGTAGCTGTAACAGTTACCAATACGGGGAAATACGATGGAGACGAAGTTATTCAAGTGTATGTAAAAGATGTTGTTTCATCTCATAGCACACCCGAGAAAAACCTGAAAGCCTTTAAGCGAGAACATTTCAAAGCCGGAGAGAGCAAAACCGTAGAACTCCGGGTCGATAAAAAAGAGCTGGAATTATATCAAGGAAACGGTCTATGGAAACTGGAACCCGGAGAATTCGAGTTTATGGTAGGAAGTTCTTCCGAATCATTACCCTTAAAAGCTACAATTTCTTTATAACGGCTATTTTCATACTGGATTTATTATGTTCAAACTTATTCTAAGTATCTGACAATATAGGATCATGAACTAAACAAATAGACTTATGAAAAGGATAATCTTATTAATCACAATCATCGGATGGACAATTCATTCAGCCTTGTCTATCGAGATTAAACGAATGGAACCAACATATTGGTGGGTTGGAATGCAAAATCCAGAATTACAGTTGATGATCTATGGAGAAAATATTTCTGGTTCGGAAGTATCTATTGATTATCCTGGGATTAAGCTCAAAGAAGTTGTAAACGTAGAAAACCCCAATTTCCTATTCCTTTATCTTAACATATCCAAGGAAACCGCTCCTGGAACACTGAATATAATATTCCGTAAAGGAAAGGAAACACAAGTAAAGACCTTTGAGTTGAAAGAGCGAAACCGTAAAGCTGGAGCAGCTGGATTCTCTCCTGCGGACGTCATGTATTTGATTACACCAGACCGTTTCGCTAATGCGGATCCATCTAATGATAACTTAGACGATGTAAAAGTCGACCGTTCCAATCCAAATGCTCGCCATGGTGGTGATTTACGAGGAATTATCAACAAGCTGGATTATATTCGAGATTTAGGTTTCACTACCATTTGGCTGAATCCGGTATTGGAAAACAAAATGCCAGGTGGTTCATACCATGGATATGCCATCACTGATTTTTATCAGGTAGATCCTCGCTTCGGCAGTAATGAAGAATACATAGAGTTGGTAGACAAGGCACACGAAAAAGGAATGAAAGTAGTCATGGACATGATCTTCAATCATTGTGGTAGCTCACACTGGTGGATGAACGATTTACCTTGTTCTGATTGGCTGAATAATCAATCCCAATTCATGCAAACGACTCATTACAAATGGACGTTGATGGATATACATGCTCCTCAATCCGAAAAGGACAGGCTTGTCAAAGGCTGGTTCAGTAGAGGTATGCCAGATTTAAACCAACAGAATAGGCACTTGGCCCGTTATCTGATTCAGAACAGTATTTGGTGGATCGAATATGCCCGGATTGATGGTATCCGACAAGATACACATCCGTATGCTGATTATGACTTCATGGCAGAATGGTGTCAGGAAGTTGAAAAGGAATATCCGAACTTCAACATCGTGGGAGAAGCCTGGTATCCGAAAGGAAGTGCTTCTGCCTGGTGGCAACAAGGCTCGGCTCTCAATCATGCGGACAGTCATCTGAAGACAGTGATGGATTTCGATTTGACATTTACTAGCCAAAAGGCTTTTAACGAGAATTGTTCCAGCAATGAAGGATCAGAAAGCGGACTATTTAAGATTTATGAAGTGATTGCTCAGGATTTCTTATTCCCTAATCCGAATAACATTTTAATCTTTCTCGATAACCACGACATCAGCCGTTTCATGCAAAAGGATGAGAATGACCTACGCAGATATAAACAGGCCATTGCTTTCTTGCTGACAACCCGAGGTATTCCACAAATTTACTACGGAACAGAGATTCTGATGTATGGGAATAAGTCAGAAGGGGACGGAAATATCCGAAAAGACTTTCCCGGAGGTTGGGCTGGCGATCCCGTTGACGCATTCACGTCTTCCGGACGAACGGACCTGCAGAACCAAGCCTGGGATTATCTCAAGAGACTCTTGAACTGGAGAAAACAATCCGAAGCTGTCACCACAGGTCAATTGATTCATTATACTCCTGATGAAAGCGGCTGTTATGTTTATGCTCGTGTAAAAGGCAATCAAACAGTGCTTGTCGTGATGAATGGGACAAATGAAGATAGAATGCTAGATATGAATCGCTTCCACGAAGTTATACAAGGGAAACAAGTAGGAAAAGATGTAATCAGCGGCAAAACAATTGATATTACGAACGCAATGAACATTGCTGCCCGTGGTGTATATATTCTGGAACTATAAGAATTTACAAGTATCTGATAGCAGATTATACCGATAATAAGTAAATGGGCTGGCCTTGAATACGAAGCCAGCCCATTTCATTCTACCTAAAAGGAAATTCGACTTTATTCCGTTTTGAGTTTGTTAAACTCCAAAGGTTTATCGGTTGTTATGAAATCAACGCCCTGTTCAATCAATGATTGCATCAAAGCCGGATCATTGACTGTCCAAACGTTTACCTTCACACCTAATGCTTTTGCCTCTTGAATCCATGTAGGATTTTTCTCAAACACTTTATAATGATAATCCATATCCATCCCCAGACGTTTCAAATCAGCAGGAGAAACTTCACCGTTCAAATAGGCGACCGGCGCATACGGAACACGATCGACCAGCTCCTTACAGATATTCATACTGAATGAGATATAATCAACCCGGTTTTCCAACTGGTATTTCTCGATCAAGGCTACTACCGCATTTACCGCCCGGTCTTCATTGACAACCCGCTTGTGCGGTTTAACCTCAACGATCAGCTTCATATCCGGAAGCGTAACAAACTTCTGCAAATAGCTTTCAAACGTAGGGATTACTTCTCCATTCTTCAACTGGATATCTTTTATCTGTTCATAAGAAACATCTTCGATCCGCATCCCTTGAACCTCATCATCATGATGGACAATCGGAATACCATCAGCGGTAATAATTACATCCAATTCTGATCCATACGCCTGCACTTCATGCGAGGCAACAAGTGAAGCAATAGAATTCTGAGCAGAACCTTCCCGATCCCAGAAACCACGATGAGCAATCAAACGAGTCTGAGCCAACAACGAAGAAAGACCGGCCAGTAAAGCCAGCGCACAAGTAATGAATAACTTTTTCATGATCATTTTACATTTAATGTCTTACAGGTTATTTCTGATAAAAACGAACCCAGTCGATTTCCATTTCGACAGGCAAATCTTCTTTATATACTGCTCCTACCCAAGAACCACCCAACTGCATATCCAGCAACAAATAATACGGACGGTCGAACGGGAACTGCCCTTTCTTGTCTGTTTCTATTCGTGGGTAAGTAAATGTATGGACATCATTAATAAAGAAGCAAAGGCTATCCGGATAAAGCTCTACCGCATACACATTAAAGTCATCCCGGTTAATCGTGCCAGTACTTCCTTGCTTCGGGTTATCTTTGATTCCCTGCACATACGTATAATTCGAATGTACTGTCTGATAAGCAATCGAATCATTATTCAATCGCTCCATAATATCAATCTCTCCACCATCTGGCCATTTTTCATCTTCCGGCAACAACCAGAAAGCAGGCCAAGCTCCCCGGGCTCCATGCAACCGAGCATTGATCTCCAGACGTCCATGTTCAAACAGTTTTTTCCCTTTACTATACACACCGCCTGTCAACACCGGAGATGTATCATTTTTCTGGGTATAATTTACCAGACCACGTAAAATCAGTTTCCCATCACGCATGGCATAACAGGAATCAAAATCAGACATATGCCGATCCCAATCGGATGTTCCTCTCGGGATTTTACTCCATACAGCCGGATCAAAGGAATCCGTCTGTTCAAAGTTCTCTTCCCACACCAGCTTCCAATCCGTTTTTTCCGACTGGCAACTCATGAAGAGTACCAATCCAGTCATCATTGATACACAAGTAGTAATTAGTTTTTTCATACGCTATAAAATGTTTTTGATTTCGTCTAATCTCTTCACCGTATAAGTAGGGACAAAGCCTTTGGCAGGATAATCTTTCGGATTAAACCAAATTTGATCCATGCGCGACTGATAAGCACCTACGATGTCGGCATCCCAGCTATCACCAATCATCAAGGATTCAGTCCGACGTGAATTCGTATTTATCAAAGCATAATCAAAGATCCCTTTATGTGGCTTCTGAATCCCCGCATCTTCCGACAAGATCATGCGGTCAAAATAAGGGGCCAATCCGGAATTCTGCAGTTTCAAGGCCTGAACTTCCCGAAAGCCGTTTGACAGAATGAACATCCGGTAATAAGGACGCAAATGCTCCAACAAGTCAATTGCTCCCGGTACCAATCGTTTCTGCAGGGTTGTCCGTTGCAGAAAGTCATTATTGATCCGAAGTATTTCTTTCGGGTCGTCAATACCCAACGGGCGGAATACATAAAGAAAACGGTCGATGATTAAAGTCTGCCGATCTATTTCTCCATTCCGATATTTAGCCCACAACTCTTCATTGTGAGGCATATAAATAGCAAAGAATGCCTCAAAAGAGGCATAATGGCGATCCATTTTATAATCGGCATAAAGCTCTTTGAGGCATTCTTTGTTATTGTGATACGTATCCCAAAGCGTATCGTCCAAATCAATGAACAGGTTTTTATATTTCATCATCCTACTTCAATGACCAAGTATCTGCTCAGACTCCAGAATGTCTTCGGATCTGAAATTTTCAATGTCATGTTTCCATCTTCATCCTTAATAAATTCATAAGAACCATCCGGATGATTAGACTGCAACTTGGCTTTAGAAGCAAAAAGAGGAATCTCAGTCACTTCACGGATATCAATGGTAATGAAATAATCCTTATTGAAACCATCCTGCAGCACTTTCGTCTTTGAGAAAAGACCTTTCTTACTCAAAATATTCTGCGCCTTCAATTCTTTTGAAGTACCAAAGCAATAATAAGCTTTGTTGAGTTCCTTATCTTGCGCATCAATCTTTTCAGACTGGGCAGCTGTTGTAGTTGATAAATTCTCAACATCCTCATTCAAAGAAGCTACCATATTGTCTAATTCCTGAATACGAACATTCTTATTGGCCAAGTCTTCCTGCAGAGCGACGATCTGTGCTGTCTTTTCGTTCAGTTCCTTCGACAAACGATCTACCATCTTTTGCAAAGTCGCATTTTTATTACCGCTCTGGTTCAACTTCTTTTGCAAATTCTCGATTTGCTCTTTGTTCTTCTTCAAAGTTTCAGACACCAATTGCATATTTTGCTTAATCTGTTCACGACGGCTCGGCGTCATTTCTCCACCAGCCTGTTTCTGTACAGATAAGTAATTTTCGGCTTCTTTAATAGATTGGAAGCCCAATTCAATATCGTCTAAAGTTTCCAGCATTTCATTCAAATCGCTGGTAGCTTTTGTATTTTCAATACGAAGAGAATCATTCTCCGCTTTGAGTTTCTTATACTCTGCGGATTGCTGGCCACAAGAGGCCAACATTGCTGTACAAACACATGCTACTAATACCTTTTTCATTGCTTTTTCTTTTAGTTCGTTAAACATTTTCTTCAGCTCTCTTGTCTCTTTTATTTTGTTTTAAGCCTGCTAATACGATGACAATCTCGCCTTTCGGCTCGTGTTCGGAAAAATGCTGAATGACTTCTTCCAATGTTCCACGAACCGTTTCCTCATGTACTTTCGATATTTCTCTCGAGACAGACACTTGCCGGTCAGCTCCAAAAAACTCAACAAACTGCATGAGTGTTTTGACCAATCGGTAAGGTGACTCATAGAAAATAATCGTCCGTTCTTCTTCTGCCAGTTCCATCAAGCGTGTCTGCCTGCCTTTCTTCTGTGGAAGAAAACCTTCAAAACAGAATTTTTCATTCGGCAAACCGGAGGCTACCAAAGCAGGGACAAAAGCAGTTGCACCCGGCAAACATTCCACTTCTACTCCTTGACGCACACATTCGCGCACTAACATAAAACCGGGATCTGAAATAGCCGGCGTACCCGCATCTGATACCAAAGCGATGTTTTCTCCAGCCTTTATGCGGGCAGCCAATTGTTCAACAGTTTTATGTTCGTTGAACTTATGGTGCGACTGCATTTTATTCTGTATTTCAAAGTGCTTAAACAAAATTCCTGTGGTCCGCGTATCCTCAGCCAATACCAAATCGGCTTCTTTTAATACACGGATTGCCCGGAATGTCATATCTTCCAGATTACCAACCGGGGTAGGAACTACTGTCAATTTTGCCATATATTACTTTTTGAGCTTTTCAGTTTATCAGTTTTCAAGTTATTGTCCTTTCCTTATTCAAACAGATCTCTTGAAAGCCGAATAACTCAACAACTGAATAAACCTAGCAACTTATTTAGTTAGATATATCTTTTCTCTAAAAGTTTAATGAAGTCGGCCACTGTTTCATTGTTCATGTCCCACGACAAGTTTGTATCGATGAAACGAAGCGCTTCGTCCAGCGAGTCTATCTGATTCAGATCGGCTATCACCTGGTTCATCTGCTCTTCATTTCCATGGAAAAGATCCCGACGGAAACGAAAACGGTCATTCAAACTAAAGGCTTTACGAAAATCAGACAGGTTCTTTTTTTCCAGCAGGTCGTTCAGTGAAACATTTCCCTTGGCTGCAACTGGAATAACCGGAGCCGGATCAACTTCTTTCCGGACGGGAGTTTCCTTGAGTGTTTCCTCAACAGGCAAAGCAGGAGTTTCAACCACTTCTTGTTTTGCAGGTTCTTCTACCGGAGGCTCAGGTTCATTCGGCAGAACAGCTGTCGGGTCGGCATCTTTTTGAGCCAACACAGGTTCTGAGGCTTCCAACTCCTGTTTAGTAGCCAGAATATCTTTTTTACAAGCTTCTGCCATTCGCTGGTATTGGTCGAGGAGGACTGACAAATGGCTTAATTCATCTTGCCGCTCTACCAAACGGGCGTTCATCTGCCGAATCTGTTCGCTTTCTATTTCCTTTATACCTTCTAAAATAGAATAAGCACAACTGCTCGACTTCGAAAGCAATTGAACACCCGGAACTTCTTCTGTCAACAGCTTCCCGATCAGACTTTCCAATTCCTGTACATCGGCAAGCAATTGATTTAATTTTTCCCTATATACCATTTTATTCAACAAAACCTATTAATATCGCAAAAATATGTATTTCCACGGAATAAATAGACAAGAAGTCCCTAATAAATCTTTTTTCTTATACATTTCTCTTTCCCGCAAGCCCACTACTTTCCTTACCCATGTATATTTCTTTCAGAGCCCCTTTTCTATTGTTTCAAATCCGGTGAGATATTCTTTAATCCACGCCGCGGATTACTTAGTTCACGTCGTGGATTACTTAGTTCACGACGTGGATTAAGTAGTTCACGCCGTGAACTAAAGAATTTATCATAACAGCTGAAAATTTCACAGACTATTATTCCACAAAATCATCCGGCAAATTGACCAAATACAAACGCTCCGTAGCACGCGTTATAGCCGTGTACAACCAACGATAAAAATCCTCTCCCAGCATTTCTTCTGTTATGTACCCTATATCCAAAAACACCGACTTCCATTGTCCGCCTTGTGCCTTATGACAAGTAACGGCATAAGCATACTTTACTTGCAACACATTATAATGCGGATCAACCTTCATCTTCTTTATCTTTCCGGCTTTGGTAGAAATATCCGCATAATCTTCCAACACCGTATAAAACAATTTATCGTTCATTTCGCGAGAAAGGGCAGGCGTTTCACTTTGCAGCGTATCCAAAAGTATTTTTGTTTCTAATTCCAAGTCGCAATCCTGAAAACGAACCAAGACATCCGCAAAACGGAAACCATACATTTCATACGTCCGCCGGACTCTGATCACCTCCACGTTCTCACCATTGGCAATAAAATCCATTTCTTTCATGCCACTGGTCCAAAAATAATTATTCTTCGAAACCATCAGCCGGTCGCCCGATGACAATTCTTCTTCCCGGAACAAGATCCGGTTTCTTATACCATTATTATATATAACAGCTCTTTTATTCGAACGCGTAATGATCATGGTCTCTTCCATTCCCCAGCGACCATAAGCAGAACCGATTTCTTCAATCAGATCCTCACCGCTTACCCGACGGAAATCCTGAAAACCATCCAACTTTAATTTAGGAAATATTTCCACCATGTTATTCCGTAAAGCTTCCCGCAAACGAGTTGCATTCAATAAAATACCAGAATCTTCCTGCTGACGGACGACCTGAGTCATTACGACAGTCGAGACATCCAGATTATATCCTCGCAATACATCCGGATTCAAAGCCGGACTCTCGGTCTGCATTACCGGAGGAAGCTGTGCTTCGTCGCCCATCAGGATCATCCGGCAATTCTCTCCGGAATAAACAAAGTGAATCAAATCATCCAAAAGGCGTCCAAATCCAAAAATATATGAATCTACCCCATCATTTGTTATCATAGATGCTTCATCTACAATAAAAATTGTATCTTTGTAGAAATTTGGTGCAGGAAGGAATCCGACCGGCTCATTGGAGAATGCTTTTTGCCGGTAGATTCGTTTATGAATGGTATAAGCTTTCTGCCCGGCATAGTTGGAGAATACTTTGGCAGCGCGGCCAGTAGGTGCAAGCAACATGGTCTTTTGTTTCAACTCATTCAATGTTTTCACTAAAGCACCTATCAACGAGGTCTTGCCTGTTCCAGCATATCCTTTCAAGAGTAACAGGGAATCCGGTTCTGTCGAGAGGAGAAAGTCGGCAATCGTTTCGAGTGCGGCACGCTGGTCGGAGGTCGGATTATACGGGAAATTATGGCTAATTTGCCCTTTTAAGAAACTATTTATCATTTTATCGTAATAATTTTCGCGATAAAGGTAGTGTATTAAATATTCTTTTTTAAATTTGCCGAACGAAATAAATACAAAAATTATATAAACCATGAAAGTTGCATTGAAGATTTTATTGGTAGCCGCAGTAGTAGTGCTGGCTTACATGTGTTACAAGAGTATCACAGGTCCGATCGAGTTTAACACGGAAAAAGAGTTACGCGACAAAGCAATTATCGCAAGATTGATCGACATCCGTAAAGCTCAGATCGAGTATAAGAATGTGTATAAAACACATGCTGGGAACTTCGATGACTTGGGCAAATTCCTGAAAACAGCTAAATTGCCTCTTGTCATAAAGGAAGGTGTCTTGACAGATGAACAGCTGGAAAAAGGTATGACTGAAAAGAAAGCTGTTGCATTGATTGAGAAAGCAAAGAAAACTGGTAACTGGAGCGAAGTAGAAAAAGAAGGTTTGAAAGGTTTCAAACGTGATACTGCTTGGGTTTTGGCGAAAGATACTTTGCTGGGTAAGGATTATGACGTAGACGGTATGCGTTACGTTCCAGGTGTTCCGGGTGAAAAGATTGAATTCCACATGGATACAGCCACTTTGAAATCTGGTTCTGGTTACGAAATTAAAGTATTCGTTTGCGAAGTTCCGTTCGATTCTTATTTGCGCGGAATGGATCCTCAGTTGGAATACAACTTGAAGGACAAAGCTGTTAAACAGAACAAGTATCCGGGATTGCGTGTTGGTTCTTTGGAAGAAATCAACAACAATGCAGGTAACTGGGAATAATCAGTTATGTTTTTATGGCGGTTTTAATTCCGGAGTTATTATCGAAAGAATCTGAGAATTATATAGTGTCCATCCGGCTTATGCCGGATGGACTTTCTTTTTCTGGATACAATCCTCGTATTAAAGGTAGCTTCTTTATCCATGAAGAGAAATGGAATTCACATGATTCGTACCTGAAGCAGGTAGAAGATTTCTTTTTCGCACACGATTTTCTGTCGTGTACATTCAAACGTTTTTATGTTGTTCAGGCTCACTCAGATTATACATTAGTACCTCTTTCGCTTTTCCTGGAGAAAAAGGCAGATGAGTTATACGCTTTCACATTCGGACCGGCTGCAGAAAGACAGGTACTATATCAATCCTTGAAAGATGACAACCAGGTACTCCTTTACAGCATGATGCCGGAAGTGTACACCTTTTGCACACGATCACTCGTGAACCCGATCTTCGTACATACGCAAAGTGCCGTATTTACCTTCTGGAAACAAAGGTGTCTGGCAATGACATTCCAGGTGATGTTCCTCTCGCTGAGCGCTGATCGCCTGACGATTGCCTGTTACAGACAAGGACAGTTGCTGTTCACCAACTATTTTCAGGTAACAGCATACAAAGAAATTCTTTACTATACCTTATATATATGGAAACAACAGCAGTTTGATGTGCAGAAAGACCAGTTATATCTTTCAGGCGAAGCCCAACAGACCAAAGAACTGAAAATGGCATTAACCGCCTATATCCAGCACGTTGACATGCTTGATTATCCATCCGAAGTTTATTTAATGGGTACGGAAATACTTCGTACTCCAATTGATTTAATTGCTTTATCGTTATGCGAATTATAAGTGGAATATATGGCAAACGCCGTTTCGACGTCCCGTCGTCGTTCAGTGCTCGTCCGACAACCGACTTTGCCAAAGAAAATTTATTCAATGTCCTGTCAAATCTGATGGACTTCGAAGATCTGGAAGCACTTGACCTGTTTGCCGGAACCGGAAGCATCTCGTTTGAATTATTGTCAAGAGGCTGTCGTCGGGTTACTTCTGTCGAAAAGAATAATGCACATGCATCTTTTATCGCCAAAGTGGGAAAAGAACTGAAAACAAACGGCCTCAATCTAATCCGCGGTGATGTATTCCGTTTTCTTCATACCGCTGCACCACAAAGCTTTGATTTCATATTTGCTGATCCTCCATACGCGCTAAAAGAATTACCAGAAGTGCCAACGTGTATCTTTGAACGTGATTTATTACGCCCCGATGGTATCTTTGTCATGGAACATCCAGCCAACTATGATTTCTCACAACTTCCATACTTCGACCAGCATCGGGTGTATGGCTCAGTCAACTTCAGTATTTTCCGTAAAGAAGAAGGATGATGCTTTCCCTCAACCTGAAGGGAACATCACCCTTAACTCTAAGGGAAGTTCTCACTACATCCGAAGGGAAGGTTTCCCTTAACCCGAAGGGAAAATGCCCATTACAACAAAGGAGAGAAAAGCCGCATGAAGGATTCAGAAAAACGTTTGCTCAAAGGCCGTTTCAGCCAAATGGAAGGCGTAATATGCAGACATTGCTCAACATCATACATGAAAATCCGCCGCATCTCCATGGCAAATTCACGCTGATAAACAAAAGCATTGATCTCAAAATTGTGTTCCAGACTTCGAAAATCCATATTGGCAGAACCAATACATGCCACTGCATCATCACTCACAATCAATTTGGCATGTAGAAAGCCGGGTTGATAAAAGTAAATCTTAACGCCTGCGCGTATCATTTCGGCCAAGAAAGAACGAGTTGCCAAATGAGCCATCCGCGTATCCGAACGTTCTGGTATCATAATCCGTACATCAACTCCACTACGGGCTGCCACCTGTAAAGCCTGACTTAATCCTTCGGTCGGCAAAAAGTAAGGCGTTTGAATATATACATATTTCCGGGCATTAGCAATCAAATAAATTTCAGCTTGCGCCAATACTCGCCAGGGACCAACCGGACCACTTGTAATCACCTGCATGATATTATCAGAGAGAACTTCCGATTTCGGGAAATAACGTTTATCCGAAATAATCTGCTTACTGACCACATACCAATCCAACAAGAAAGCAGATTGCAGACTTTGTACACCTTTTCCCTCAATCCGGAAATGCAGATCATGCCAAACACCCCATGAAACACCTTTGATATACCGATCCGCAACATTCATACCACCCATATATCCGATTTTCCCATCAATAACAACTACCTTACGATGATTTCGATAATTCACCTTACTCGTCAATACCGGGAAAACTACTTTCAGGAAAGCATATACTTCAATACCCTCTTTCTCCATCTCGTGGAAAAAACGATTCTTGGCTTTCCAACTACCTACATCATCGTAAAGGACTCGAACCTCAACTCCTTCACGGGCTTTCTGCACCAATAAATCTTTCAACTGAGTGCCTATTTCATCATCGTTGAAAATATAGTATTGGACATGAACATGATATTTTGCCCGACGAATGTCATCAAACAAAGCACGGAACTTATCTTTCCCATTGGTAAAAACCCTGATATCGCTTCCATATAATAACGGAGATGTACGGGAGCGGTTTAATAACTTCGTTAATCCTTTATATTGCTCCGGGACTGAGCATGCATCGTGAGGTATTTTCCCGGTTCGTGGCTGTTTGATAATTCGTTTATAGGTTTTACGTGAAATAATTCGCTGCTTTCGGTTATCCTGACCAAAAAAGAAGTAAAATAAAATTCCAACACCTGGAGCCAACAGCAAAACGACAACCCACGGAATCGTCTTCAACGGATTTCTATTCTCTGCAATGATAACTACTATCAGTCCGATAATCGTTATCGAATACAGCAGAATAAATATAGTACTCAATAATATTTCCCAAAACGAAGCATCCTGCATAAAAACTCTCCTTAAAACTCCGAAAGGTAAATAAAAAAATCGGAAACCCCAATTAATATGGAGGTTTCCGATTCTTACCATTCATATTTAGAAACGAGGTGGTGGCGGAGGTCCCATTCTTCCCGAACGTGGTCCACCGTGCGGACCTCTCATATCCTTAGCGCTGGCTCCACCTTTAAATATACTGAAACGATAAATAAAGTGGAACATAAAGTAACTGTTCAAAGTATTGTATTCCGAGTCACTAATGCTACTAGCTGTTACTGTTCGGGAAATATTACTCCGCTGTTGCAAGATATCATAAATCTTAAAGCGTAACGTTCCCTGATTATTCTTCAAGAATGATTTGGATACAGATGCATTCCATAAAATCTCATTCTGTTCGAAACCTTCGGCATAACCCGAATTGGCAGACCAATTAATATCACTTTCAATCTTGAAATCCCAAGGCAAATAGATTGTTGTATTTCCTCCCACCCCATAATTGAAAGTATTCATATCGGTTTGTCCCTGCAATGAATTACGCGTAGAATTATAACGGAAATTACCATTCAAACCCAAATCTAAATAAGTTGAACGGAAATCAATTCCAGCCCTTTCCATTACCGACAGCGTCTTACTCTTATTCTTTTCGCCATTAATAAAGCTGTTGGTATTTCCATACGAAGCCATACTCATGGTATTGATAGAAAACTTCTTGTTCTTCAACGGAGTATTCACGATTACCCGACCATTAAAACTATAATTACCATCAACATTTTCATAAGTAGTAACACGTCCACCTGTTGTTCCGTCAAACACCGTCTTGCTAACAATATCATTCAACGTATAACTACCATTTAACATAGCTATAATAGCCCGCTGTTTTTCCGGCATGAACTGCCCAAAATCAACCCGCATACTATTCGTATATTTGGGTTTCAGATCCGGATTACCTGTTACGATATTTAACGGATCCGAAATATCTACTACAGGTTGTAATTGAGTCATGGAAGGCTGTGTTGTCCGCCCATCATAACGAATACGCAAATTTGTCTGCTTATTAAAGCGATAGTTAAACCGGACCATCGGAGAAAAATTCACGACCTTCCGACTTAAGTCTGACAAAACCGTATCACCGATAAAATTCTCACTCCGTGAATAAGAAGGATCCACATTAAAACCAATCGTATAATTATATTTCTCCCGTTGAGATTTGAAGCTGATACTTGCCCGCTGATTGATATAGCTGTTTCGATAATTCTTACTGTAAGCCGTATCCAACACATTATATTCACCAGTTTCAGCATCCGGAGTATAAGCATTCTTCAACGATTCCTGCTGCTGCTGAGAGAAACTATAAGTTGCTTGCAGGAAATTATTATTACCCAGCGGTTCTACCCATGATACATAAGCCCGGTAATTATAACTCTTATTATCGTAGCGAATATGTTGATCAACCAGTTCACTTCGTTGTTCTTGTAAATAATCAGTATTTGAATAATTGACTTCATCCGTATAAGAATCATTCAGTCCTCCTGATAAAGAGAAACTCAAGACACGGCCTTCACTATTCAACTTACGGCTAAATTCCAAACGTCCGCTTAAGTTGTAACCAGCTCCATCTGAAAATACATCCGAATTACTTGTATTCAGTGTATCACTATTCAGCCGTGTACTTGTATTCTTAATTTCTGAAGAATGACTCTTACTATATCCGAAATCAGGAGTAAAGAAAATTTGCGTAAGCGTATCAGGTCTCCAGTCTAACCTAAAATTAAAACCCGCATTATCACTCACACTATTACTTATCGTATGATTACTGGCATAAGAAATACTATCGCCCGGAAGAAATGTCTGTTCATTACTTTTCTTCTCTGCATCGTTATCTGAATGAGAGTAGCGAGTATTACCGCCTAACGTTATCTTCTTATTAAATTCCTTACTAAAGTTCAATCCAGCATTTCCAGAAGACGTAATACCTGTTCCGGCACTACCACGCATTCCTCCTCGCATACCCGAGAACATAGTGGATGCCAAATCAGAAAAGCCCATATTGTTCGTATTATTCAAACCTCCCATAAAGGTCAACTGATCATTATTGTAGAAACGGTTGACCATGGCATTTCCTTCATATCGGTCTTTACTTCCATAACCAGCATAAGCATTCCCGAACCAACCTTGTTTCATGCCTGGTTTCACCGTCAAGTTTAATACCGTTTCTTCCTCACCATCATCAAAACCTGTCATCTTAGCCATATCGCTCTTTTTATCCAGTACCTGAACTTTATCAATCATTTTGGCAGGCAAATTCTTAGAGGCAATTTTCGGATCATCAGAGAAGAATTCTTTACCATCAACCATAATCTTCTTGATTTCCTTACCGTTGACAGTAACCTTTCCTTCGCTATCAACTTCAACACCCGGCATTTTCTTTAGCAAATCTTCCAAAACAGAACCTTCTGTCACTTTATAAGAATCAGCATTATACTCGGTTGTATCATTACGAACCACTACTTCAGGAGCTTTTCCCGTAATAACAGCAACTTGTAAACGAACGCTACCATCAGTCATTTCCAAAGTTCCCAAGCGAACCGGAGCCGTACCTGCTACAGAAATATTCTTATACAACGGATCAAAACCAATATAAGTTACATTTAGAATATAATTTCCTTTCCGTACATTTTTCAATGCAAAAGAGCCGTCGGTATTACTCGCTACACCTCGTACCATACTACTATCTTTCACATTCAACAACCGAACAGAAGCCTGTTCAATCGGTAATTGTGTTTCTTTCTCCTGAACCTTCCCCGTTACTTCAACACCTCGTTGTTGAGCCATTACCGGACTAACCAACAACATCAATAGAACCAGTAGTCTTATCCCTGTTTTCATCTGCTCTGATAATTATTAGAATTGCGAATCATTTCCTTTCGTCTTATTAGTAAGTTTGAATGAATAGACTTAACCAATCCGTAATTGTTTAAAGTACGATTTTAGAATTTCCAAAAATTAACTTTTAGATATATAAAAAACGGATTCCGACTTTCCTCATCAGGTGTCGGAATCCGTTTAACTGATTCGTATGTATTTTCTTTGTTGTTTACAAGCCTAATTCTACTTGGAAGCGGAACTGCCAACGATTATAAGTGGGATCAACAGGATTTAATTGATGATTATAAGAGGCATCTGCCTGTATCTTTAAGCTATGACCTATCAGATATCGTGTAACAGCCAAGGTTGTCTGATTATAATTTTCATAACCTACAATCTTCTGTACTTGCTCTTCCGGGAAAAGTGTAGAATTACGTACAGCTACTTCCCAATTTTTCGGGAACAAATAACTGGCCTGAACATTCAATCCGTTTCCAGTATAAATACAAGTTTCCGGATCTGTCGTAAAGAGAGGTTCACTACACTTACGACCCATGAAGTCTGTATAAAAAGCGAAACCATTATACTTCAAGATAAAATCGACGAAGTAACTATTCAAATCTCTCAACTCATTATTTGGAATATAGGCTCCGTTCTGTCCTTGTAAACGATTGGTCTTGTTATTAAATGAATAAGCACCAGCCAACAACACCTTCACATGCTCTTCTCGCTCGAAGTCTCCTTCAGCAATATCTCCCAAAGACTTGAAACGACCGAAGGGGAAAAGTTCGACACGACCTGTATAAGCCAATCCTCCTTGACTACTTGTACTCCAGTTACGACCTTCACCTAAAGTGATTGATCCTTTCAAGGCAACATTAAAATCACCAACTACCGGTTTATAATACTCCGCAAAGAAACCGAAGTCTCGATCAAGATTAAATTCAGAATTGACGATACTACGATCTACAAACTGAAGAGCACTGGAAGAATTGACACGAGCACGATTAGCCTTGATCTTAGTCTGACCGAAACCGATACTGAAATCGTAAGTAGGCATATAATACACCATTGCATCACGCACAATATTCACATTTCCATTCGGTAAGTCTTTTGAATCATAAGGAGTGAATCCCAATTGGATAGAATAAAGTAATTTCGGAGAGAATATATAACCATCGAAGCGCAAACGCAAACGTTTCACACGTGCCTCAGCTTCGGAATAGGAAAAGTCATCATTCAAAGACACCGATGCCATGTTTTGCATACGGAAACGCATCGTCATCTTATATCGCTTATCTGCAGGTTCAAAAGAGATACCTTTTCCTACTTCGATGTTCGGCATATTCCGAATCTTGTTTAAGAGTTCTTCGGAAGGTTCTTCCACTTTGGCCAACGAGTCAACAAATGACGAAAACGATTTGGCTGGCTTTTCTTGTGCCTGCAAACCCAGACTAATAACCAGCAAACTGAATACAATTAGAATATTTCTGATTTTCATGAAGTTGAATTTTGTGCAAAGATAGCTTAACTTCTGTTACATTTCAGAAACATCCATATTACATTCCTGTTACATCATCTTTTCTTATTGTTTTATATCCTTCAATTCTACCAATTTATTGACAATCGCATAGATCGTCAAACCACTGGGACTATGGATTTGCAACTTGCGGGCAATGTTTCGCCGATGTGTAATGACCGTGTGAGCCGAAAGGAAGAGCTTGTCGGCTATTTCACGATTGGTCATTCCTTTCACCACACAGATAACAATCTCTTTTTCCCGCGCACTCAGGCTTTGCTGTTCTTCTCCATTCTCAACTGAACCATCATCACTGGAGACATCTATCAATCGCTCCAGTTTCTCCCGGATTTGTTCAGACGCATCATACAAGCTGATTTGTTCATCGAACATCCGCAATAGAGACATCGGACAAAGAGATGTCATTAAAGCCATGATTTTCATCTCGGCCCGAGCAGATTCTTCTCTCAGACGATGGAACGAATGATGCAATAACAACTGCGGACAGGCGATTAAAACATCCGGCTTATGGATACGAAGCGATTCGAGTAATGATTCTACCTTCAGAATTTCAACGACTGTGATCTGCATTCCGGATAGTTTCCGCAGCAACGTACCTAACCCGGTACGAACCATCACCGAGGGCTCTACAATCGCTATCTTCAAACTTAGTTTCATACCATTCGGAGTTACCGATTTAACATCTTGTTTTCATACCAAACGATAGAAGGAACGAATAAATTGTCTTCTACCAAAGAGTGAGAAACCAGATCTTCCTCGGTTGTAAAGAGGTCAAACAATACACTGTTCAGCAAATGGCCTCCCTCACCGGGATAATACTTGATCAGAATATTTTTCAGGTCGGACAGCTTCTGATCGATCTGTTCATGACGTTTTCGAAAGATTGAGATATTATACTTGTCACTTACCTTTCCATTCAATAAATCTCGTACATATGGAAAGACAACCTTTTCTTCATACGTCATGTGCTTGTTCACCTCTTCTGCATATTCATCAAAGAAACGGCGGATAACGAATGCCACGTCTTCCGGACAGATACTAATCGCCTCGTTAAGTTTGCGCCGCATATTTGGTAAGCGGAATGCCAAGAAGTAATCGTGTGCATTGTGCAGATAACGGATCAAGGTCTCCAACGACAAGGCTCTGCTAATCTCGTCAGTTAAACCCTGCACCTCACCCGTTAGGAAATTAACTACCGTCAGGAAGGTGTTGGCATCTACACCATTTTGCCGACATACCTCACCGATACTCTTTTCACCAAAGCCCAATGCGATTCCGAAGCGGCTCATCACCAACACCATCGGATAGTTCTCGCAAATCAAGTCGCTCATCTTGTCTGTTTCTCTGTAAAGCCCTTTTTTATACATAGCTATATCTAATCGTATGGGTAATTGTGTTTCCAAAGATACTTCTTTTTCTTCCATAAGCTATCTCTTTTAGTGACTAAAATTGTATTTATTAGAATATCAGATGTATATATAACATTCCAACGCCAAGTTTTATATATACATCCATACACAAATTAGGAATAATTGATAGAGCTAAAAAGGAGCATATATCTCGTTCGATACTGGAATAACAGCGATACACTCCGTTTCGCAGAGCCAGCCCGGTCGGCACACGGGTGCATGTACAAGCAGGCAAGGCAGACCAGGATATTCTTCAGCAAAGAAATCAGACACCACATGGGAATCGGCAGGATCACGCAAATAGACAATAGATTGCATCACATCCTTCCATGTCGCTCCAGCTTCTGCCAACAAAGCCTCAACATTCTCCATCATACGTTTTGCCTGATTTATTATATTTCCCGGAGCAACAATTTCTCCCCGATTATCAATACTGGCGGTACCTGAAATAAAAATCTGCTTCCGGTCACCATAGGTCACAGTTGTCCCTCTCTCAAATGTCACACTATATTCATAGGTAGGATTCAGATGTGACGGAGCATAAAGGAATTGTATTTGATCTGGTAAAAGCCCCTGTATTGCATAAGTATCCATTGTTACCAAAACAGAAGGATCAGCAGAACGCCCTTCTATACCAGTACTTGCTATATAATGTGTTTCTTCCGTCAGATTCTGTGTTAGAAACACTTCTTTCCGAGCTTTTACCACGCCTGCATAATTTACATCTACATTCTGTACAAAGAACCATGTACGAATACAGTTTTTGGCCAATGTACAGCCCTTAGCCATCAGCTGCATCACATAGTCGTTAAGTAAAAGCCGCGTTTGGTATTCAGCATTTGAAGCCTTATTATAAGCTCCTGCTGTCCACATATGTGTATATTCTCCCCTTCGAGCCAATACCATCCCATTCATTTCTGTTGTGACGGAAGTATTGGTCACCAACCATGCCCATAATGCGACCTTTGTTCCATTCAGCGGTGCTTGTTGCAGTATTGATAACGCACATTGGGTCTGCTCACATTCCCAAGCCGTCACCCAATCTGCCTGATTAGCGACATCACTCAAGAAATACCGGCGAAAGACAGCTACAGCACCATCATTCAGTTCACTTCCCAAACAACGAGAATATGCTTGCTGAAGAGCTTGAAACTGTTCTGCAAAAGACAAATGATTATTTGTAACAGATAGCAAAACATGATACTCTGTTGTTTCTCCTTCACCAGTAAAAGAAGATATCTGTGCCTCAACAGTACCTTCAATATATGTTCTTCTTTTCCATTCCATCCTATTCATATATTATTATTCATTAGCTCCGTTATTAATCCAATCGTCAATCAACTGTAACGTATTTGCCGAAGTTATAATTTGCGTATGATCGTACCTCAACACATTCTCCCGAAGCATGACATGTAGGAAACTTTCCTGTGCATTTCCTGGATTGACCAGTAAAAGGCTGTCTTTACTTTGGCCTGCCACTACGCCAACTAAGGCAGTATAACTTTTCCCTTCCGTCAGATATAAACCCGCGGCAGGTTCTGTACTACCACCATGGCAAGCGGTACAAGAACGATCAAATACATCCGACTGAATTACACCATACATACGGGCATCGATTGTTCCCATATCAAGATGTAACGTATCTGACGTTTCTTCATAATCAACTGTATAGAAAGTGGCGATCCGCTTGCGTAACTTATTGATAGCACATACTTCTATATGTGTTACTTCTGCAGGTATTCCCTGAAGGCTCATCCGAACGCTTCCATCCTTTTCCGGCGTAATTCCTTGGGCTGTTTGGGCATATTCATTTGTCCCGGCAAAACCTGCCAAGACAATACTATAACCACCGGGCCAAGAATCAACACCCTGTAAATAACCAGTCAGACTCACCGCTCCGCCTTCACGCTCGGTAGAAATATGTTCCTCATAGATTTTCCCATCATCGCATGCCAGAGAAAACAGCATACTCATTCCGATACACACCGATAAGACAGTTTTCATATTCATAATCAACGACCTTCAGTTAGAATGTATATTGAAGCATAACCGTTCCGGAATGCATTGCTAAACCGAGATCATCATTATCCCGGTCAATCTGCCGGTCATGGCCTGTACGACCGATAAACTGATACATGGCCTGCAACTTCAGGTTGCATCCCCGGAAGAAATAGTTGAAGCCTACCGCCGGCATATTCAAGAAACCATTTGTATCTAATCCGTTGCGGTTGAAGAAGTCGTAACGGGCAGTTGCTTGCAAACGGTCAAGTACGAAATACCCGCCCTGAACATATCCGCCCAAGTAGTGATACGTCTTATCTATCTTCTGCCGTTCCGTAAAACCGACTTGCATGTAGTAAATCTCCGATCCGAGATAGAGCCGATTCTTCAACATGGCAAATTCAGCTCCGGCACGGAAATCGTTGGTGCTTTCGCTTTCACTCTCTACATTCAATGAAGACGAAAGGCCGAACAAGAGTTTGTCTTCTCGCAGGCGATTCGGATTTCCTTGCGTGGCGGGCATGATACCTTTAGGCATATACGTAATCCGACCGGCATAGAATAAAGACGGGATATGCCAATCGTCGCTGAATGTCTTCGTAGCTGTATTCACCGAACTACCTGTTCCATTGAAGATACCTACTTCATAACCGAACTTCTTGTTCACTAACCCATGTACCTCTACACCCAAATCGAATCCGGTTCCGATATTGGGTGTCACGGCATTCAAGGAATAAGGTAGAATCACTGATGAAGTCAACGATACCGGCAACGTAGGCATCAAGGTTTCTCCCAATGTGGTCAGATAGGCATGGGTAAAAGGCGTCTTGAATTTCCCCACACGAAAGGCTAAACTCTCCTTCACCTCGTAGTCGAACCAGGCTTGTTGAAGGATATTCCCGCCACTGCCCGCTGCGTTGATCGACAGGTTGAATGTCACCCGATTGAAAGCCTTTCCCGTAAATCCCAAAATGGCATACGGAATGGCGAATCCCGTGTTATGAATGTTATCCTGGTTATAGGCAGGATCCAAACCTTCATCGTCATAATAGTTCACACTAGCACTTGTCTGTACCAAAAGGTAAGGTTTAAATACAAAATCCCCTTTCTTCGTGGCGATGGAAAAACCTTCTTTCCCCGCCAAAGATACAACTCCATTCTCGGTATCTTCTTCATATTGGGCGAAAGCGCCCAGCGGCCACAATAAGCAGGCCACAATCAATATCAATAGCTGTTTCATTTTTATAGTCATAAGATGTGTATGTTTATAATGAGTTCAGGAAAGCAATGACAGCATCCCGTTCTTCCTTTGTCATCCGTTTGAATAAGTTCTTCGAGGCTTCCCCTTCGCCTCCATGCCACATGATCGCTTCAATCAGGTTACGTGCACGTCCGTCGTGCAGGAAATACGTATGACCATTCACCTTCTCTTGTAAACCGATTCCCCACAAAGGAGTCGTACGCCATTCATTTCCCTGAGCCATTCCACTGGTATAATTATCATTCAGTCCGACTCCCATGATCTCCGACCCCATGTCATGCAACAGATAATCCGAATACGGATGAATGGTCTGTCCGCCCAACCAGGACAAACGCGTCCCGTTCAGTAAGACAGATCCTTCCGGTCGTGTATGTAAAGTCGGTACATGACACAGATGACATTTTGCCTCATAGAACTTCTGTTCTCCCAAGATCACCTGCGGATCGTCCACATTCCGGCGAGCCGGGACACCCAGACTTTGCATATACAAGTCCACATCTTCCATGTCTTCCGTCGAGATGTCGAGCTGGTCATACGAAAGTCCCATCATACTTCCCTGATTGATTTGAATCTGACCTTCACATATTTCTTCCGGATAACGGCTATTCGTAACACCCATATCACTCGAGAACCCCAGTTCGACAGTCAAGTCGAGGTGCTGCGCCTTATTACCCGAAAGCCCGACACCCGTAACTCCTTTCTCTGTGATATAGTTTACTCGTCCGCTAATTCCGTATTCCGGATAATTACTTTTGGTAGCCAATGCGATGATTTCATTTCGGTCGATAGCCATCATCTGCCCCATTCCCACATGGCGCAACGGAATACGTACTGTGCAGAATAAATCCTCCGGCGCAATGCTGTCTTTATACCATTCGCTAATGCTGTATGTAGGTTTGCAGAGTTCATATGTTTCTCCATCCGGGAAAGAGAAAGTCTCATACTCATATTTCACCGAAAGTTTTCCTTCCGCTTCTACGCCATAAATAGCCTGGTCATGTAACACACGTCCGTAATCCCGGAAGAAAGCACCGTTCCGACGAGTAATATATACCAACATGGATGAGAAACCATAATTTCCCGAACCACCGTTTTCCCACAGTGTAGGTTTAGTCCGTCCGGCATTCCGATGGCAACTACCACAAGAATATCCGGCATAGACAGGACCAAGTCCGCCTCCTTCTTCATTTCCACTGGTACGAACATCATCATACAAGCCATCACCGTTATTAAACCGACTTGCGTTTGCACCCGAAACCCAATCGGCCTCCGTATCATACGCTACCGAAGAATTGAGAAAGATCGTAGAAGTTCCTGCCGACAGAGCATATCCGTTAGGCACAACCACCTTGTCCATATCCATTTTGTCATCTTCCTCACACGCCATGCAAGAGAACAGAAACAACAGAGTGGCTGATAATTGATACAATCGTTTCATTTCTATTTCTATTGGATTATTTCTTCATTCGTTACAGATCATCAGACTTCTGTAATATCCGGAGAACCTTGAAGCGATTCCAAGATTGAATATCCTGGGCTTCAAGGTTATTTTCTCTATAACTCCGATGTTATTTTGCTGTATCTACCGTTCGAGGCTGACCATCTTTAAACAGCAGATATTCCAACGTATGGTATCCGCGTACACTTTGGGCAGCACCAATGGCTTCATCTTCTTCATTGAAATTACCGCTCCACTGCATATCATTCCAGTTTTGTGATTCCAATACCTGCACGATACCAGCCTGATCCAAAGGCCAACTGTCCATGTTTGGATCCAATCCTTTATTGGCAACCGGACCAATCAGGAAGGCTTCGCTCTTTTCCCAAGGCTCACGGGCATTGATCCATGCACTACATGCCGCTTCAAATGCTTCGTTGCTCGGATGTGTACGGAAGTTATTTACCGATTCCAGCAGAGCCGTATTCTTTTCTTTCAGTTCTTTATAGGTAGGAAGGACAACCGCATCTACAAACTGTTCTGCCACTGCATCCAACTGAGCATCATACTTGGATTCACTCAACTCGTTTGTTACAAATGGCAGTAATTCATTCTTCAAGGCACTCGCCAACTCCATACATTTATCCATAGCAGCTACTGATTCTTCACTGTCGATATTATTACGGAAAGGTTGAGGAATTGCCTGAATGGCTTTGGCCGATTCGAAAATCAAAGTTTTGATCTTCTCATCCAGTTCCGTATTTACTGAAGCAATTAATCGGGACAACGATTTCTCTGCTATATCACCAGCATCATCAAAATCTGCATAAGAAGCAAATGCATTCAGGTTCCCGTCGACTTTATCCACATCATTATCATCAATGCGTCCGTAGTATGTATTACGGATAGAGAAGATATTATTCGTATAGTCATCACGTGAATGCCAGCTATACCATGATTCCACAGCATAAAGTCCGCCTTCCTTATCACCACTGGTATATTTTTCCCAAGGATCTTTTATCTTGGCATCACCTACCTCGTTAGCGATGTTCCACATACCGCCTTCTACCATTTCCTGAATACAAGCCAATGCACTGCTGTATGCTCCACTTGTCTGATCTTTGAAGATCGTTGCATACGGACCTTTACCATCATAGTCTTCTGTCCAATACTTATATAAGTCTGAGGCATCCTGATTCAACAACATACCTACATTATACATATAGTTTCCCCAGGCATCTGCATTTTCAGCCGTATAATCCAAGTTAGTCGGATCATCTGTTCCTCCTGTATCCGGTTTCGGATCATCTGATTCAGAACAAGCACTCATTGAAAAAGCCATCATCAAAGCCATGACTCCACCGTAAAAGAAATTCTTTCTTTTCATTTCGTTTTCTGTATTAAAGGGTTTATACTTATTTATTCAAGAACCAGGCGATATAAGCTACGCCCAAACTAAATTCATTTTCACTGTTGTACTTACCGCCACCTATACGGCGTGTTGTATAATCGGCTTTCACCACCAGATTGGGTAAAGCATACCAGTTGGCACCGGCCGTCCACATACTGACTTTATTACGTAGTTCTGCCGTATGTGGACTCAAGACTTCTTCCTGCGGATTATAGTATTCATACCGGACAAACGGATAAATCACAGGGACGCGTGTATTATCCCGGCAAAGAGAACGTAAATTGAAACCCACTTCACCGCCATAGCTTACTGCATTCTTGGCAATCGGTGTTACCCGGCTATAAGGAGAAAGGCCTGACAATTTACCATTGGCATTGCTCAGCTCCACCGTATTTCCCAAGTTTCCATAGATCATATTGGCCCGCGCCGTCAGATATTTATTTTTGTATTGTACATCAGCTGTATAAATTCGTAATGGGATATTACCGATAGATTTATAGGTTGCTGTCTTGTCGGAGTTAGCTCCTGTATTGTGACAATAATAGAACGAACCTCCCAGTTTTAATCCGGGAACACCCAAATAATTCAAACGGGCCACATAAGCTGGAGAAGTAAAATTATCGGTCTCAAAAATGCCCTGTTTTCCACTGGCTACCCATGTATTTCGGTCAAAGCCATTGGCATTCAATCCGGCAACGACTTGAAACTGATAATTAAAACGGGTATACTTCCTACCAAACGTACCAAACACCTCGATACCGTTTTCATGCCAGGTTGAAGGCAGAATCGTTGTTTCCCCTTCCGGTCGTGAAGTGCCGAAGAAATTGATGGGTTCATGATGTTCGTTGGTCAAACCAACCGGTACAATCAAATGTCCTGCCCGTACATTAAAGGCAGGATGAATCAGACGGGTGATATGAAACTGCTCCAAAGCGACCTCTCCCCCTTTTTCCACTTCTGTTTCGTATTCGCCATTCTCTGTATTCTCCAGTTCATAAGCAGAACCTGTTCCTCCGGCTTCAAACTCAATCTCTGCACCTAATATCCATTTGGAATTGAACTTATAATCGAAAGCCAGGACAAAGCGAGGAATAGAAATGGAGTTACGATGTGTCTTTTCATTTCCTTCCGGACGTGTATATCGGTTAATTCCATAATCCATAAAGTTGGCTAAGACTTCTCCGTAGCCGCCAAAACGGAACTTATCATATCCTTTGGCATAAATCTCGGCCGACTGTTCTGCTGCAGATTGCTCAGAAGTCGTTTCTTGAGCCATTAATGGACTAGCCGCACACAACGACAACACTAGAAAATTTGCTAATCTTTTCATTCTGTTTTTAAATTTTGTGCAAAAGTATAGGGCTATCAAAGGGGAATCAATCACAAGAACTAGGTATTAAGCCAAGCAGCTTACTGACCTCTAGGTATTTCTTGGAAACAAGCAGGTTAAATACCAACGGATGGGTACAGAAGTTGGACAAATACCACGCAATAGGTATTGACAAAGGCGTTTCTACTGAAACATATTTATACCAAAAAGACTGTAATGCAGCAAATACTCACAATCGGGTATACGAATATCCGTGTTTTACTCATAAATAGGTATTGATCAGCCTAAAAGAGGAAAGTATCTTTGCATTGTCAAAATGAACGTAACACTATTAGTATAATCGCTAAAAAACCAAAGCCATATCGCTAATTTTATGTAAGCATATAAGATGATGTAAGTATTGGAAAGTTTTTATTGGTTATTTCCGATAACATGAAAGCCTCGCTGGGAAGTGAGGCTTTTGTGCATTTTCAGACTTCTTTTTTCTTATGTAACTGCAGAAAATGATCAACATACGTGCGTCCTATTGGTATGGGTTGTTCTACTTGTTTCAACCAAACCTGGCTGCGCGTATAACGAGCTATCCGGGAAAGAGGGATAACATAAGACTTATGGACACGGACAAACTTACCGGCAGGAAGCAATGACAAAATGGTTTTCAGACTCATCTGCGGAAGAAGCGGCTTGGCTGAGTAGAGATAAATCCGGACATAGTTGTCCATGGCTTCCAGATAAAGGATATCGTTCCAGTTTACGGTTACATGTTTATATTCCACCATCAGATCAATCTCATCCTTACGGCTCGTCTGAGAACGTTCCAATTCATATAAGGACTTCAACTGGCTTACCTTTTGCAATGCCTTTTCAAACCGTGAAAAAGTAAAAGGCTTCTGCAAATAATCTACGGCATTCAATTCAAATCCTTCTACTGCATATTGAGCGTATGCCGTTGTAAATATCAGAAACACGCCATCCGGTAAAGAACGGGCTAAATCGATTCCGTTCATTTCTCCCATTTCGATATCCAAAAACAGGAGATCGGGTTTGATTTTACGTACCTGTTCCATCCCTTTCTCCGGATTGGTATAGGTCTGTATTTCCAAATCTCCTATCCGACGGCAATATTCCGATAATATTCGCAAAGCGACTGGTTCATCATCTATGGCAATACACTTCATCATTCGGCCAATTTTATTTGCAAGATTATCTTAAATGTATGTTCGCTTTTCTCTTCTATCAGCTGATATTTACCAGCATACAACAGATCCAAACGTTTCCGGCAATTCTCCAGACCAATGCCTTTGCGAGGTTGATTTCCCAGTTTTTGTACCAAAGGATTTTCAACCTGAAACAGTAACTGTTTGTTTTCTACCTCAGCCCTGATATAAATATAATTCTCCGAACGCGATGAAACCCCGTGCTTAAAGGCATTCTCGACAAATGTAATCAAAAGCATCGGTGCGATTTCCAGCTGTTTGTCGGCTTCAGACAACAGACAAGAGAAAGAGACATGTGTCAATTCATTCAGCCGATGCTTCTGCAATTCGATATATTGCCGGATATATTCCAATTCCGTTTCCAAAGAAACTTTATCTTTTACTCCGTTGGCGTACATATATTTCATCAGACCAATAAAGTCGGTAAATGCCTGGATGGTCCGATCAGAGCCCATCAACAATAAACCATACAAGGTATTCAATGTATTAAACAGAAAGTGAGGATTGATCTGCGCCTTATACAAAGCCAATTCGGCCTTTTTCTTTTCAAATTCAATCAATTGTTTCTCCATAGACTGACGGAACAATTCATTCAACAGACCAACTGCCAGACTAAACGATGAAACAACCATAAAAAGGAACCATACAGCCTGTTGATTCATCTTAAAACGGGCTTTGTTCATCCCTAATTCCAACCTGGGATGACGAAAATGTTCACGGGGAAAATCCAACTGATAGGTTGAAAGGGCGTACGTCAGCAGAACCATCAGTAAAAAAATCACCAAAGAACAGAGAACATGACGCTTATCCTTGAAAAAGAAAGGGACACAGACATTCCGGTTTATCAAATATACCAGGAAAAGCCAACCAAAAAGCAATACGACAAAACCGGTATTGTTCTCCAACCATCGGTCTAATGGTAACAAATAAATCATGAAAGGCATCAGAACAATACAAAACAATAAATCAATAAGAAGAGGTAATCGTCTATTCATCTGGCAAATCTATTTATAGGGTTCGCTGGTTATGTCTCCATTTACTGGAATAGACTTGAAAGATACTATTGGTTTAAATGAATATCGGCTTTATGCATCCAAACAGTGCCGAGAATTACCTGAAGGAGAAAATAAAAAAGGATTAAAAGACGGTCGTTCACCACTACATTTCTGTTGTTCACCACCATCCGAATCCTCGTCTCTTTCATCGCATCCAGGCAGTTTTTACTTTTGCTTCCGATAATAGTAAAAAGAAAATAGCTATGAAATCCATTGGTATGCTGATAGGTTTATCGTTTGTTTTTACAAGCTGTATCCAGGTCCGGCCAGCTTATGCTGATCACTCCCGACATCCGGTAGTCGTTACCCATATCGACCATTCACTCGACCAACGACACCGGAAGAAAGTAAAAGTAAAAAAAGATTGTGATCGGAACGCGAGTCAAGGCGCGCCCGGTTAATTGCATCGTTATCCGGCATAATCAAATCGCCTTGCTCTACGCTGCTGGCGTATTTTACCGGCAGATTAATGATGGCGAGTACGAAGTGGTCAGACCCGAAATAGGCATGGTCGTACCCGAACTTCCGGCGTATGACGTCGAACAAGTTAAAATAAAAGGAAAAACTCTTTTCCTATATGATGGTACACTATACAAACAGATACCGACAACTAACGGAATTCAATATGAAGTATATGGATTTATTGACGAATAATCATCTTAATTAAAATAAAAGCGAATATGAAAAAAGTATTATTTCTGGCACTTATTCTCGTAGCCAGTCTGCAACAGGCAGATGCTCAACGTCGTGGAGGAAAAGGGAATACAACACCCGAACAACGGGTTGAACAACGTATGACGAAACTCAGCGAGGAACTGAATTTAAATGACGAGCAAAAAGAAAAGATCAAGGCGCTGTATCTTGAATTCTTTCAAACCAAAATGGAAAGGGATGAACGGAAAAGTAAAATGGAAGAGTTGAACAAACAGATTGAATCTGTTCCGACCGACGAACAGCAAACCAAATTCAAAGAACTTTCTACGCGAAAGAAGTAAAAACACGTATGCTGTTTTGCACAAACCCCATTTTTAAAAGTTCAAAACAGCCTGCAAATTCTTTAGTTCACGGCGTGGATTAAGTAGTTCACGCCGTGAACTAAGTAATCCACGCTGAGAACTAAGTAATCCACGGCGTGAACTAATAAATATCTACCGAGAATTTATAGAATGGATAAGCACTCTTTTCAGAATAAATCCACCCCAAAACACAAATTAAACCGGTATAGAGAAAAAACATAAAACAAAGCTGCCCCCGAATCAGTTATATAATAAATATCTGTAACTTTATCCCAAATGAAGAAAAGGCTTATATGAAAGCAAATTATATAATCGGTTTATTTGTCAGCTCTGCGTTATTGTGCAGTAGTTGCAAGACCATGACTCCGCAGAACAAGCAAATGTTTGCCATGCAGACAGGAGGAATGATCGGAAGCGTATCGGGTTCTTTAGTAGGAGACCGTATCGGTGGCTGGGGAGGCTCATTAATTGGTTCCGTTGTAGGCGGAGTTGCCGGAAGTGCTTTAGGAGCTGCTGCCGCCAACCCGTATAAAACACAACCACAACAAAGCAACGCACCGGAAGAAAGACACGAGCCACAATTGGTTATCCGGGATATCCTGCTGACGGATGAAAACAAAAACGGGATTCTGGAAGCCGGCGAGCATGCGCATCTGACTTTTATCATCCAAAACAACGGCTCGAGAAATATCACGCAGATAACACCCCAGTTGAAGGGGAAAAAGGAAGCCAAGCGAATCCGTAATTCGGAAACTATCTCTATTTCCCATATCAAACCAGGAGAAGAAATCCGATATCGGGTCAATTTACTGGGAACATCTCAACTGAAAGAAGGGAAAGCCGTTTATCAGATCCGTCTGGAAGATAACCAAGGGCAGGATTTATATGAAGAGGATTTTTCTTTTCCGACAAATAAAAGGCTATAAAAACATAAAGGAGCTCTTTTCACAAAGAACTCCTCCACTCTCTTAACTAACTTAATGCTTGAAGTAGTATTACCTATAGGACTTCAAGTCTGAATTTTACTAAGGAAATGACTATTTATAATTCTATGGCGCAAATATAGGAATATTTTTCTATACGAGAAAAGCCCTATATATGCGCCATCTACTTATAAATCGTTAAAGATACTCAATGAAACTGCATTGTTACGCCATAAGTAACCTCACCCGAACATCTGACGTACCCGTTCGATTCCGCGAACCAGTACATCCACTTCCTCACGGGTATTATAAAAGGAGAAAGAGGCGCGGACTGTTCCTTCGATTCCCAACGCCTGCATCAGCGGTTGTGCACAATGATGCCCCGTACGGACAGCGATACCCAAGCGGTCAAGCAACATGCCCATATCATAGTGATGAATATTTCCAACCAGGAAAGAAATGACAGCACCTTTGTCTGCCGCCTCACCGAAAATACGCATGCCTTCAATTTGTTTCAACTGAGCGGTAGCATATTCCAATAAATCTTGTTCCTGTGCTGCAATCCGATCCATACCAATCTTTTCCACATAATGCAAAGCTTCAGCCAAAGCTGTACTGCCAATATAATCAGGCGTACCGGCCTCGAACTTAAATGGCAATTCATTAAAGACCGTTTTCTCGAACGAAACGGTAGCAATCATCTCACCACCGCCCTGATACGGAGGAAGTTTATCCAGCCATTCTTCTTTTCCATACAAAACACCAATACCCGTCGGACCATAAATCTTATGGCCGGAGAAAACGAAGAACTCGGCATCCAAATCCTGTACATCCACTTTCATGTGGGGCGTTGACTGCGCACCATCAACCAATACCGGAACGCCCTGTTCGTGAGCAATGGCAATGATATCCTTCACCGGGTTTATCGTACCCAATACATTGGAAACTTGCGTAACGGCAACCAGACGTGTCTTCTCAGTAAATAACTTTCGATATTCATCAAGCAACAATTCCCCTTTATCGTTCATCGGAATTACCCGCAAAGATATACCTTTCTTGGCAGCCTGAATTTGCCAAGGCACAATGTTAGAGTGATGTTCCATGACAGAAACAATTACTTCATCGCCGGCAGACATACATTCGTCGGTAAAGCTGCTTGCTACCAGGTTAATGGATTCGGTAGTTCCTCGTGTAAAGATAATCTCATTTGAAGAACGGGCATTCAGGAAACGTTGAACGGTACGGCGTGCTTCTTCGTGCGCCTCGGTTGCTTCCTGACTCAAGAAATGAACTCCGCGATGAATATTCGCGTTTACATTGTAATAACCGTTTTCAATCTTCTCGACAACGCAACGCGGTTTCTGCGTTGTTGCTGCATTATCCAGATAAACCAATGGTTTGTTGTAAACCTGATGGGACAGAATCGGGAAATCTTCCCGAATGGATTGTATATCGAAAGTCATCATCTTATCTATTAAATTCATTATTGATAACAACCCACAAAGATACAATGTTTAATCGATATATGTATAAATCAGCAAGGACAGGATCAGCCGGGTACAAAAAAGGCCGCCTTTCCTACCGCCGTAGGTAAAAGCAGCCCATACTAAAATAGAAATATTTAAAGGATAAATTGGCTTGTTGTTTACGTCAACAAAAATAAATACGACATATGACAACAAGATGACAAAAGTATGTCATTTCATCCTTTGCGCTCCTTCATTACTTACAGATCCGACAACCGGCACATTTAGCCAATTCACCTCGGAAACGTTTCTCTACCAATTTATGCAGGCGATCTTTCAAGGCTTCCAGACGAACATGTTCGATTACATCCGATGTAAAGGCAACACTAAGCAACATCCGTGCTTCGTCGCGAGAAATACCTCGGCTCTGCATATAGAAAAGTGCGTTCTCGTCCAACTGACCGGTACTCATACCATGTGAACATTTCACATCGTCGGCATAAATTTCCAACTGAGGTTTGCTGTACATCCGGCATTCGCGGGTAGCACACAAGTTTCGGTTGGTCTGATAAGCTTCTGTCTTGTCGGCACCTTGCTCAACCAGGATTCTACCACTGAACGCACCAATTGCACGATCGTTCAAGACATTCTTGAAGAGTTCGTTGCAAGTACAATGAGGCACTTTATGATGTACTAAAGAATAAGTATCCAACTGCTGTTCCTTATCCAACACAGACATACCACAAAGAGACAGATCAGCTCCTTCACCTTCCAACGAGACGAAATAATTATTACGAGTCAATCCGTTTGTCAGTGTAACTCCATTCACAACGACACTCGAATGAGCCTCCTGACGAACAAACAGATTCGAGAAACGGGTTGTCGATACCGAACTTTCCTCCAAATCATAATAATCAGCACGAGCATTGGCTCCGGCAAAGATTTCAATCACCTGGTTAGAGAAGAATTTCACATCATCGATGCTATGGTCACACACCAACAGACGAGCTTCAGCATTCTTTTCTACGATGAAGAGAATACGGCGATTGGCCATTGTATCAACATCACTACGGAAAATATTCACTAACTGGATAGGACGTTCCACCACCGTATGCTTCGGAACATATACAACGAAACCATCTTGCGCCAACATCGTATTCAAGGCAACAACACCATTTGCCGATGTCTGTGCCAGTTTACCATAATAGCGGGCAGCAATCTCCGGATATTCGGAAGCAAAGCGACACAAACCTCCGGCATAAACACCTTCGGGCAGATGTGCTTTCGGTAATTCCTTATCGTAGAAAGAATCATTCACCACAAAATAAAGTGAGGTGCTCAGATTAGGAACATCACAGTGAAACACGTCATACGGATTGACCGGAATATTCAGCCGATTGATATTGATCCCATAATCGGGAGCAAAAGCCTTTTCCACATCCGTATATTTATAATCTTCGCCCTTCAACGACGGAAAGCCCAATCGCTCGAAATCGGCGAATGCCTGCGCACGCAAAGCATTCAATACCGGTACACTCTTGCGGCAGATCAAATCCTCGTACTGGGTAAAGAGATCAATGTATTGTTGTTCTGCTTTCATACTTCTTAATTCTCCATCTTTTGGCACGGATTACACGGATTACACAGTTTTCACGTTAATATTTTTCGCTTAACTTCTCCTGATAAGCCAAAGTTCAGTAATAAACCGACTTTCAAACCTGTTGCTTTCAGATAATTTACTAACTGCCATTCATGTTCAGGACGCAATGCTGATACAGCCTTTAACTCTAATATAACTTGATCATTCACTACGATATCAGCCACATAATTACCTACAACCTCGTTTTTATAATAAACTTTCAGTTGCTTTTGTGCTTCACACTGTAATCCTCGCCGTTTTAATTCTTTGTAAAGGGCGTTCTGATATACTTGTTCCAAGAATCCAAACCCCAAAATAGAATGAACTTCGTAAAAGGCGTTAATAATTTCTTTAGTTAAATTCTCATACAACATATTTCCGTGTCATCCGTGAAATCCGTGCCTAATTTGATTTGTTACAAGTCTCCCATCTCCTTCTTGATCCAGTCGTAACCTTTTTCTTCCAGTTCGAGAGCCAGCTCCGGACCTGCGGTCTTGACAATACGACCTTTATAAAGCACATGTACAATATCCGGTTTAATATAATCCAGTAAACGCTGATAGTGAGTAATCACGATGGTCGCATTATTGGCTGTCTTCAATTTGTTTACTCCACTTGCCACAATACGCAAGGCATCAATATCCAAACCCGAATCCGTCTCATCAAGAATTGAAAGTTTCGGTTCAAGCATCGCCATCTGGAAAATCTCATTACGTTTCTTTTCACCACCCGAGAAACCTTCATTCACACTTCGGCTTGCCAGCTTGTTGTCTAATTCAACAATTGCCCGTTTCTCACGCATCAGTTTCAGGAACTCTGTAGCCGAAACCGGTGGCTGACCATTATATTTCCGGTGTTCGTTGACGGCTGCCCGCATGAAATTTACCATACTTACACCCGGAATTTCCACCGGATACTGGAAACTCAAGAACAGACCTTCACGGCTACGGTCTTCCGGAGACAACTCCAACAGGTTCTTCCCATTGAACGTTACTTCACCTTCTGTTACTTCAAAGGCCGGATTTCCCACCAAGACACTACTCAGTGTACTTTTTCCCGATCCATTCGGTCCCATGATAGCATGGACTTCTCCAGCCTTTACCGAAAGGTTGATACCTTTCAGTATCTCTTTGCCATTCACATTGGCATGTAAATTCTTTATCTCTAACATATTTCGTTTTCCTCCTTAATATCTGTAATAATATTCCTCGTTGCGCTTATCGAGACGGTAAAACCAGCCCTCTATCAAGCTACCGATGATTCCGCCCAACGAGAATCCGTCTTGCTGCGTGAACCGCATCGGGAACGTTACCTTAATACCTAAATTCAACCGTTGGTACAGTCCTTTATCATGCAGCTGATACTTTGCACCTCTGTTATCTACCGCTTCAATTCGGGTACGAGAGTCAAGTCCGATTCCCAAATCATAACGAACCACAAACGCTACTGACGAGAACAAATAAAAATCAAGTCCTACAGAAGGCACAAATACCGCCCGAGGATTAACGGCCGTTTGTTTCACCGTTAGCGACCACTCACCGGATGATGCACCAGTTGTATTTTCTTCCCGGCGATCGCCCCAATTAAACAACCAACCAGCTGCCAAATAGGGTTGAACAAACCATCGATCCGGAACAAAATAACGCTTCACTCCTAGGTTAATTCCTTCCATACTACGACTGGAATACCCATAATCCAACTCTGTCCGTTCATAACCGCCATAGACCGCCCATTTCTTGGGCAGGAAATATTCGCCGGTAAATCCGAAAGACTCACCTCCGTTTCCTGTAGAAACCCGTTGCGGATTTTCTGACAAAATCGGACGAACCAACACACCTCCGGTAAATCCGAGACTCCAACGTGCCCCATCGACATCGTTACCGGTATAAAACTGAGCTTGCACTCCTTGCATCGTCAAGAATGAAAGGAGACAACATCCCATCCATTTACATCCACTCACCATCTCTCTTCTACTATTATTTGTTTCGTCTATTCTTTCTGCACGCTTGCAGAAGTTCTATCAGTTGACCCAATCTATCCCTGCAGCAGGTCATTGACGATCAACAATCACCCCTAAAACCTTGCGACAGCTGTCTGACGATCGACAATTACCCCACGCGACCTTACAACGGCAGTCTGACGATCGACAATCACCCCACGCGACCCTGCAACGACTGCCTGACGATCGACAATCACCCCGCGCGACCTTGCAACGACTGTCTGACGATCGACAATTACCCCGCGCGACCTTGCAACGGCTGTCTAACGATTGACAATCACCCCACGCAACCTTGCAACGGTTCCGATCTCGATCATGATCCGCTGCGGTATCGTTACTTTTTAGCCAACGCTACCTTCCAGCGAGATACTTAACAGTTTCTGTGCCTCAACAGCAAACTCCATCGGAAGCTTATTCATGACTTCACGAGCATAACCATTGACTATCAAACCCACTGCTTCTTCAACGGAAATTCCTCGCTGCTGACAATAAAACAACTGCTCTTCACTAATCTTACTTGTCGTCGCTTCATGCTCTACCACTGCCGTTTCATTCTGAATATCGGCATACGGGAAAGTGTGTGCTCCGCAAGTAGGACTCAACAATAAACTATCGCACTGGCTATGATTACGAGCACCTTCCGCACGTGGAGAAATCTTCACCAGACCTCTGTAACTATTCTGACTATGACCGGCAGATATTCCTTTTGAGACAATTGTACTCCGGGTATTCTTTCCCAGATGAATCATCTTTGTACCTGTATCAGCCTGCTGATAATTATTCGTTACGGCTACTGAATAAAACTCGCCTACCGAATGATCACCAGCCAAGACACAACTCGGATATTTCCATGTAATCGCAGAACCTGTCTCTACCTGAGTCCATGAGATTTTACTGTAATCCCCTTTACACAAGCCTCTCTTTGTTACGAAATTGTAAATACCGCCTTTCCCGTCTTTATCTCCCGGATACCAATTCTGTACGGTTGAATATTTCACTTCTGCATGATCGTGCGCAACAATCTCGACGATAGCTGCATGCAATTGGTTTTCATCGCGCATCGGAGCAGTACAACCTTCCAAATAACTAACGTAAGCCTCCTCATCGGCCACGATTAATGTACGTTCAAACTGTCCGGTATTGGCGGCATTAATACGGAAATACGTACTCAACTCCATCGGACAACGAACACCCTTCGGAATATACACAAATGAACCATCAGAAAATACAGCCGAATTCAAAGCCGCAAAGAAGTTATCCCGATAACTAACAACGCTTCCCAAATACTTCTTCACTAAATCCGGATGATTCTGTACCGCTTCACTGAATGAACAGAATATAATACCTTTCTCTGCCAAGTTCTCCTTAAACGTTGTCTTGACAGAAACACTGTCCATAACGGCATCGACAGCCATTCCACTCAATACCTTTTGTTCTTCCAAAGGAATTCCCAGCTTGTCGAAGGTTTTCAGCAATTCTGGATCAACTTCTTCCATACTTTTCGGTCCGTCTTTCTTAACGGGAGCCGCGTAATAAATAATATCCTGATAATCGATAGGCGGAATTTTCAGCAAAGCCCAGTCCGGCATTTCCAATGTTTGCCAGTAACGGAAAGCACGCAAGCGAAACTCAAGCAACCATTCCGGTTCATGCTTCTTGGCAGAAATAATCCGAACGGTCTCTTCATCCAGCCCTCGATGGATCACATCTGTATCTATATCCGTAACGAATCCATATTTATATTCCCCATTCGTTACTTCATTCAACACGCTATTTGAATCTTGCATATATACATTATATTATATAAGAAAAACCATTCACTCTTCTAAACTAAACAAGTTAGAAGGGAAAATGGTTGGAACAATCTGTTTAACGGAACCATAAAAACGAGACTCGACTTTCTGTTCCCGTGGAATCAAAACGGAGCCTCGGTCAATGTATTCCAGAACATTTATCGTTAAACTCAGGAAAAACATCATAAACATAAAGCCGAACAAACCTCCCAACAAATGGTTCAGTATACCTAGCGGTGTCACTCCTACTAATTTACTCAACAAATCACCTGTCAGCTTCAATACTCCAATGATCAGCATAAAACCAAACAAGTAACTCAATACTGTTACTCCATAATCAGGAAACCAACCAAGCGCCAGAATATATCCGCGCAACCAATCGGCTACCTGTGCACAGCAGAAGATGGCAATCACCAGGGCTATAAGTGAAACAACCTGTTTGATGACTCCATCAAACAGGCCTTTCACAAAACCGAATCCAGCCAGACACAACAAGATCACGTCTAACCAGTTCATCACATTATAATGTCTTTTTGATTTCTGTTTCCTCGTAAGCCTCGATCACGTCTCCGATCTGAATATCATTAAAGTTAGTAATGTTCAAACCACAGTCCTGACCAGCTACAACTTCCTTCACATCATCTTTGAATCGCTTCAAAGAACCTAGTTCACCCGAGTAAATAACGATACCATCGCGGATCAAACGAATCTTGTTGCTGCGCTTGATCTTTCCTTCCTTCACCAGACATCCGGCAACAGAACCGACCTTGGAAATCTTAAATACCTGCTGAACTTCTACATTGGCAGTAATTTCCTCACGGATTTCCGGAGAAAGCATACCTTCCATTGCACTCTTCACTTCGTTGATCGCGTCATAGATAATTGAATACAGACGAATTTCTACACCTTCCTTCTCTGCATTCCGACGTGCCAACAATGACGGACGCACCTGGAAACCGATAATAATCGCATTCGAAGCTGCTGCCAAAACAACATCCGATTCAGAAATCTGTCCGACTGCTTTATGGATCACATTCACCTGAATCTCTTCTGTTGACAAACGAATCAATGAATCAGACAAAGCCTCAACAGATCCGTCCACATCACCTTTAACGATGACATTCAATTCCTGGAAGTTACCCACAGCAATACGACGACCAATATCGTCCAACGTAAGCATCTTCTGGGTACGCAAGCCCAATTCACGTTGTAACTGTTCACGACGATTGGCTATCTCACGAGCTTCCTGATCTGTTTCCAATACATTAAACGTATCACCTGCCTGAGGTGCACCATTCAAACCTAAGATCAATACCGGTTCTGAAGGTCCTGCCTCCTGTACTCGCTGGTTACGTTCGTTGAACATCGCTTTGATACGACCATAATGGGTTCCTGCCAAAACGATATCTCCCATCTTCAACGTACCATTCTCTACCAATACTGTAGAAACATAACCACGTCCTTTGTCCAAAGAAGATTCAATGATAGAACCTACGGCACGACGTTTCGGATTTGCCTTCAAATCCAGCAAGTCTGCTTCCAACAGCACTTTTTCCAACAAATCTTCTACACCGATACCTTTCTTGGCAGAAATTTCCTGGCACTGATATTTACCACCCCAGTCTTCTACCAGATAATTCATATTGGCAAGTTCTTCCTTGATTTTATCCGGATTTGCATGAGGTTTATCAATCTTGTTAATAGCAAAAACAATAGGTACACCTGCTGCTGAAGCATGATTGATGGCTTCCACCGTCTGAGGCATAACACTATCGTCGGCTGCTACAATAATAATAGCGATATCTGTTACTTTTGCTCCACGAGCACGCATAGCCGTAAAGGCCTCATGACCCGGTGTATCCAAGAAAGTAATACGACGACCGTTCGGCAACTTCACATTATAAGCACCAATATGCTGAGTGATACCACCCGCTTCACCGGCAATCACATTCGCATTACGGATATTATCCAGCAACGAAGTCTTACCATGGTCAACGTGTCCCATCACCGTAACAATCGGTGGACGCGGAACCCAATCTTCTTCGTTATCTTCATCTTCATCCGCCTTGATTGCTTCAACTACATCAGCACTTACATATTCTGTCTTGAAACCGAACTCTTCAGCAACAATATTAATTGTTTCAGCATCCAAACGCTGGTTGATAGAAACCATAATACCGATACTCATGCAAGTCGCTATGACTTTCGTAACCGGCACATCCATCATATTAGCCAAATCGTTAGCTGTAACGAATTCGGTTAATTTCAGGATTTTGCTTTCCATTTCCTCCTGTTCCATCAGCTCATGTTCACGCTTCTGGATTGCATCACGTTTATCACGACGATATTTTGCACCTTTGTTGCTCTTGTTACTCTTATTCGTCAACCGGGCTAATGTTTCCTTGATTTGCTTCTGTACATCCTCTTCACTGACTTCCGTCTTTACCGGTTTCTTCAACCGAGGCTTACGGTCATCCCGATTATTCCCATTTTGACGATAGTTATTACCACCACCATTAGCTACATTGGCAACATCCACACGATCTTTCTTGATACGTTTACGTTTCTTCTTGCCATCACCTTCTTCATTGGATGCCATGTTCGCTTTAGGGGTTCCACCTTGCTGTTTATTCTGATCCTTTTTAAAATTCGGCTGTCCAGGACGATTATTACCTTGTTTCTCGTCACGTTCTTTCCGTTTTTCTTCTCTCGACTTCTTCTTCGGACGAGTTGACTGATTAAGTGCTTCCAAATCAATTTTACCCGTAACTTTGATATTCGATTCAAACTTAGGAGTACTCAATCGGAATAATTCACTATCGTTCTTATCGGCCGATGTCGTTGATGAACCCGATCCCACTGGTTGACTTTTTTCTTCTTTTGGAGCGACCATTTCCGGCTGCTTCTCTTCAGCTTTCTCTTTATTCACAATATTTATTTTTACTTCTTCTTTCTCATTCTGTTGTTCCACTTTTTCTACGGCAGGCACGACTTTTTCTTCTTGCTGAACGACAGGTTCAGGATCTTTATCAACCGAAGCTGAGGCGGAAACGACCTCAGGTATGATTTCGTCCTTCTTTTCCGGTTCTAAATTGATGTGACCTTTCATCACGATCTTCGGACGAAATTCTTCTGGAACCTCTGTTTTTATTTCTTGGGGCTGTTCTTCTTTTACGACAGCAGCCGTACTTTTCTTATTATGTATATGCGAAGCTTCACGCTTAATCTCCGCATCAGGCATATTCTTCCCAAACTCCTTTACGAGCAAAGCATACTGTTCATCACTCAACCGGGTATTCGGATTGGACTCTACCTCCGGATAACCATTCTTATGCAGGAACTCAACCACCGTGTTCAGTCCTACATTCATTTTTTTCAATACTTGTTGTAATCTTATAGGCATACTAAACTTTGTCGTAACACTTAATCATTAATTTTCATCATCCTCAAATTCGGCAGCCAAGATTGACAAGACATCATCAACTGTCGATTCTTCCAAGTCAGCCCGCTCTACCAATTCATCTCTCGGTATTGCCAATACACTCTTAGCTGTATAGCAACCGATATTCTTCAGAGCGTCAATTACCCAACCATCTATTTCATCAGCAAATTCATCCAAATAAATATCTTCTTCATCAGCACCATCGATATCGCGGAATACATCAATTGTATATTCTGTCAACATACAAGCCAATTTGATATTCAAACCGCCTTTACCAATAGCCAATGAAACTTCTTCCGGACGCAAATAGACTTCTGCGCGTTTCTCTTCTTCATTAACCCGGATAGAAGATATCTTAGCGGGGCTCAATGCTCGCTGGATAAACAAGGATATATTAGATGTATAATTGATCACATCGATATTCTCGTTTCTCAACTCCCGTACGATACCATGAATACGAGAACCCTTCATTCCCACACAGGCACCTACCGGATCGATACGATCGTCATAAGATTCAACAGCAACCTTGGCACGTTCTCCCGGGATTCGGGCAATGGCCTTGATGGTAATCAAACCGTCATTGATTTCCGGCACTTCCAATTCGAACAAACGCTGCAGGAACAACTTGTCTGTACGAGAAAGAATAATTTTCGGATTGTTGTTGTAATTATCTACACGCTGTACAATAGCACGAGCCGTTTCTCCTTTCCGGTAGAAATCACCCGGTATCTGTTCCGTCTTCGGCAACAACAATTCATTTCCATCGTCATCAAGCAGCAACATTTCTTTCTTCCATACCTGATACACATCTGCCGAAATGATTGTACCGATTTTATCTTTATATTTAGCGTAAAGGCTGTCTTTCTGCAATTCCAATATCTTGGATGCTAATGTCTGACGTAAATTCAAGATAGCACGACGTCCAAAATCGGCAAAATGAACTTCGTCTGTAATTTCCTCGCCTACTTCACAATCGGCATCAATCTGACGGGCATCCGTCAACGAAATCTCCAGATTTGAATCTTCCAATTCATCATCCGCTACGACCTTACGATTTCTCCAGATTTCAAAATCACCTTTTTCCGGATTGATGATAACATCGTAGTTTTCATCTGTTCCGAACATTTTTGCAATCACGTTACGGAATGACTCTTCCAATACGCTGATCATCGTATCCTTATCTATATTCTTCAACTCCTTGAACTCCGCAAGGGTATCAATCATACTGACTGTTTCCTCTTTTCTGGCCATACTACTTGAATCTAATTAAATATTTTGTATATTTTATTTCACTATATGTATAAGGCTGGTCTTCCTCGACAGTAACCTTACGTTTGGCTCCTTCCGGCTTGATCTGCTTTTCGACTGTCAGGACAATTCCGTTTTCATCAGCCGATTTCAACACACCGGTCAGTTTCACTCCTGCCGTCAACAAGACCTCAACTTCATTCCCTATATTCTTTTGGTATTGACGAAGCACTTTAAAAGGAGATGTAATTCCGGCAGAACCGACTTCTAATTCAAAATCTTCCACATCACGGTCTAAATGATCTTCCAAATACCGGCTCAGCTCAACACAATCATCAATGCATACCGACTCATCATTGTCTATTTCCACTACGATTATATTCCCGGGCTGTACTGCCACATCTACCAGATAATTGGAAGAAGATGCTAACTTCTCTTCTACTAGTTTTACAATCAATTCCTTATCTATCATACTTCGCTTTATATATAATCTGTTTTTCTATATTCCGAAGGTCTCTTTCAGAACTCTCGAAAATCGTTTGCAAAACCAACGAGAATCGTTTACAAAAGATACGGGTTCTGAAATCGGTCTTTCCTATTCCTGCACTGACAAATGACTGTTCTTTCTCTTTCGGGCTATACCAGGAATAGTTAAGACAAAAAGAGGGGACCGCCCGCCCCCTCATCATCAACACTCAATCGTCGCAAAATTACAAAAAATCAGTCACTTTTCAAATACACAACCGATATTTCCTACAACTATTCCACTATTTAGTCATTTCTTTCTCTTCTTTCGGAAGGAAAACAGTTCCTCATCAAGAAACAACCAATGCTTGCGGGCGAAAAAAACAAAACCGCCACGACTTATTCGTGACGGTTACCTTTTGTAGCGAGACCCGGGATTGAACCGGGGACCTCATGATTATGAATCATACGCTCTAACCAGCTGAGCTATCTCGCCATTTTTATTGTTTTTGTCGTTATCATTTCTGATTGACGATGCAAAAGTAGAGGTTATTTTTTTACCATCCAAATTTTCGGCAAACTTTTTTTACACGCCTTTTTCATCTGAAACGGTAATTTATTAATAATGAGACAGAATTTTCATGTAATTTTTTTTGATAATCAGAAAACTTTTCTGTAATTTGCGAAACGTAAAAACTCTTTTAGCCATGAATAAGGAAAAATTTAACATTGAATACGTTTTTGACAACGTCTCTCGATCTAGCCTGTGGAATCACATTACAACGTCCAGAGGATTGTCCTCTTGGTTTGCCGAAAAAGTTTCCATAAAAAACAACGTCTATACGTTTATGTGGAATAAAGACGAAATGAAGGCCCGTGCAGAACTGATCAAGCAAAAGGAACAAATTCGTTATTGCTTAGAAACAGAAAATGGCGGGCCTTTTTCGTATTTTGAATTTTCCATTCATACATTAGAACTAACCGGGACAACATCTTTACAAATTACAGACTTTGCCGAACCCAGTGAAAAAGAAGATGCCATCGATTTATGGGATTCGCAAATTCATGCCCTAAAACGTTCGCTCGGCATTTAGTGTTGTTTCACATATAAAAAGAGGTTATTATCGTTTTTTACACTACTTTTGCCACTCCAATCTATTAGGCATGTTGAAAATAAAACGATTATATACCTTTATGCTGCAGACTTTCCTGCCGCTATTCTTAATGACCTTTGGTATCTGCCTGTTCATTGTCCTGATGCAGTTCCTTTGGAAGTACATCGACGACATGGTTGGAAAAGGTCTGGAGATGAAGGTACTGGCAGAAATGTTCTTTTATGCAGCAATGGGATTAGTTCCCATGGCTTTGCCTTTGTCTATACTGTTGGCCTCGCTGATGACTTTCGGTAATTTGGGAGAAAGGCTTGAGTTGCTGGCTATGAAATCAGCCGGCGTTTCGTTAATTCACATCATGCGTCCGCTGATCATTTTTATCTCTCTGGTCAGTGTCGGAGCTTTTTTCTTCCAAGACAAGATCATGCCTGTTGTACAGGTAAAGCTTTATACCCTGCTTTATTCCATCAAGCAAAAATCTCCTGAACTGGAAATTCCCGAAGGTGTATTTTATAAAGAAATCACAGGTTTCAATGTTTATGTCAAAGAGAAGGTACCTGAAAGCGGACTCCTAAAAGACGTGATGATCTATGATTATTCGGAAGGATTCAATAATGCCCGTGTGATCGTAGCCGATTCAGGACGATTAAAAACATCTGCAGACAAACTTTATCTGGTCCTTTCTTTATATAACGGAGAATCTTTTGAGAACCTGAAGAATCAGTCCCAGAAAGGGAAAAGCAAATCGGCTGTTCCGTATCGGCGAGAATCATTTGCCACCAAAGATATCCTGATTGAATTTGATGCCAACTTCAACAGAACCGACGAATCATTGATGCAGAACCAGTTTATCGGGAAAGGATTATCAGAGTTACAGGCTTCCATTGATTCGATGGGTGTTCGTTTAGATAGCATCAAACGCGAGAATGCAACCATTATCCTGCGACAGTCTTACCGGCAGGAATTTACTAAACATGAACTCGTAGATGGGAAAAGTCAACCTATTTCCATAATTGATTCATTAGCTCCTATCGCCCAAAACATGACGCTTAACTTCGATAGTCTGTATCAATCCATGACACCAGGAAAACAATCGGCTATCTTAAACAAAGCAAAATCCAAAATTGAAAATACCCGGGCAGAAATGATTTTCAAAGCTTCTACTATTGGAGAAGAAGCATACAAAGTACGCCGACATCTTACCGAATGGCATAAAAAGTTTACCATCTCATTTGCCTGTCTTATTTTCTTCTTTATCGGAGCACCGCTGGGAGCTATCATCCGAAAAGGAGGATTAGGTATGCCGGTTGTCATCTCGGTATTCCTTTTCATCTTTTATTATATCATCGACAACATAGGATTTAAAATGGCGCGCGATGGTATTTGGGAAGCTTGGGAAGGTATGTGGTTGAGTGCAGCCGTTCTTACTCCTTTAGGTATTTTCCTGACGTACAAAGCGGTCAACGATTCGGTAATCATGAATGCCGACACCTATATCAACGCCTTGAAGAATTTAGTAGGAAGAAGAGCCGGACGAAAGGTTGAACGCAAGGAAGTCATCATTTATACTCCTGATTACGATGCCATCTTGCCACGTTTGACGAAACTTTCGGCCGACTGCAAACAATACTTGCAGAATCATCGTCGTTGGATCAATTATATCCAATACTGGAAATCCGGCGGAAAAGATCATTCGGCAGAAGCGCTGGCACAGGAAATGGAAGCGATCATTGAAGAGTTGGCTAATTCTGACCAGAACTTATTGCTGAACAAGCTTATGGATTATCCGATTATCAGTAACTATCATCAGTTGAATGCCAATATAAACAGAAAAGTGGCGCTTGCGATCGGCTGTTTCCTTCCTTTGGGATTGATAGTCTACCTTTTTGCCATCTATCAGCGAAAGTTATTGCGGCAGGATATAAATACGGTACAAAAAGTGAGCGAAGAGATTAAAGAAATGATATTTTCACTACATTTGTCAAAAGAAACTTTAGATAACAAAAACAATATATGAGCGAATTCAAATTAAACACTATCGAAGAGGCAATTGAAGATTTCCGGGAAGGAAAATTCGTAATCGTCGTAGACGATGAAGATCGTGAAAACGAAGGTGATCTGATCATTGCCGCAGAGAAAGTGACTCCTGAGAAAATCAATTTCATGTTGAAGAATGCACGTGGCGTATTATGTGCACCTATCACCATTTCTCGTTGCGAAGAACTGGATCTGCCTCATCAGGTAACCAATAATACTTCGGTATTAGGAACTCCGTTTACTGTTACGATAGACAAACTGGAAGGTTGTTCTACGGGTGTTTCTGCTGCCGACCGGGCTGCAACTATTCTGGCTTTGGCCGACCCGACATCAACACCTGAAACTTTTGGTCGCCCGGGACATATCAATCCGCTTTATGCTCAGGAAAAAGGAGTATTACGTCGTGCCGGACATACAGAAGCCTGCATCGATATGTGCCGTTTGGCTGGTTTGTATCCGGCAGCTGCTTTGATGGAAATCATGAGCGAAGACGGAACCATGGCTCGTTTGCCTGAATTACGCAAATTTGCTGACGAACAAGATATAAAGTTGATTTCTATTGCCGATCTTATCGCCTATCGGTTGAAACAGGAATCTATCGTAGAACAAGGTGAAGAAGTAGATATGCCTACCGAATACGGACATTTCCGTCTGATCCCGTTCCGCCAGAAAAGCAATGGTTTGGAACATATCGCCATCATCAAGGGTGATGTAAAAGGCGAAGAACCGGTTCTGGTTCGCGTTCATTCATCTTGTGCAACAGGAGATATCTTCGGTTCCATGCGGTGTGACTGCGGCGAACAGCTTCATCAGGCACTTCGGATGATTGAAAAAGAAGGCAAAGGCGCCGTTATTTATCTGAATCAGGAAGGAAGAGGCATCGGTCTGATGGAAAAGATGAAAGCATACAAACTGCAAGAAAACGGAATGGATACCATTGATGCCAATATCTGCTTAGGTCATCAGGCAGATGAACGGGATTATGGTGTCGGAGCCCAAATCTTACGTCACATCGGTATTACTAAAATGCGCTTAATGACCAACAACCCGGTAAAACGCGTCGGGCTGGAAGCATACGGTTTGTCGGTAGTAGAAAATGTACCTATCGAAGTAACGCCCAATCCTTACAATATGTTCTATCTGAAGACCAAAAAGGAAAGAATGGGACACACATTACACAATGTAAAATAGTTAAACTTAAAATATACAAAGCGATGGCACAATTATCAGAAAGATTAAACAGATTGTCTCCGTCAGAAACGCTGGCAATGTCTCAGAAAAGTAGTGAATTAAAAGCTCAAGGTATTGACATTATCAATATGAGCGTGGGTGAACCAGACTTCAATACACCCGATCACATTAAAGAAGCAGCCAAGAAAGCCGTGGATGATAACTTCTCCAGATATTCTCCTGTGGCTGGTTATCCGGCTTTGCGAAATGCAATCGTTGCCAAATTGAAGAATGAAAACGGTTTGGATTACACAGCAGCACAAATCTCTTGTGCCAATGGTGCCAAGCAATCTGTTTGTAATACCGTCATGGCTTTAGTAAATGCCGGAGATGAAGTAATCATTCCTGCTCCGTATTGGGTTAGTTATCCGGAAATGGTGAAATTGGCTGATGGTACACCGGTTACAATTCCGGCCGGCATCGAGCAAGATTTCAAGATCACTCCGGCTCAATTGGAAGCAGCCATCACTCCGAAAACAAAGTTATTGATTCTTTGTTCGCCGTCAAACCCAACCGGTTCTGTTTACAGCAAGGAAGAATTGGCTGGCTTGGCTGCCGTATTGGCTAAACATCCGCAAGTATATGTCATTGCCGATGAAATTTATGAACACATCAATTATATCGGTAAGCACGAAAGTATTGCCCAGTTTGAGGAAGTTCGCGACCGTGTAGTAATCGTCAACGGAGTTTCCAAAGCTTATGCAATGACCGGATGGCGTATTGGTTTCATCGCCGGACCGGAATGGATCGTTAAAGCAGTCAACAAACTGCAGGGACAATATACTTCAGGACCATGTTCAGTTTCGCAGAAAGCTGCCGAAGCAGCCTATACAGGAACACAAGCACCGGTAGAAGAAATGCGTCAGGCTTTCGAACGCCGTCGTGACCTGATCGTTAAATTGGCAAAAGAAATCCCAGGATTCGAAGTAAACGTTCCGCAAGGAGCTTTCTACCTCTTCCCTAAATGTAGTTCATATTTCGGTAAGTCTTGCGATGGCAGAACTATTAACAATGCAGCTGATTTAGCGATGTACCTGTTGGAAGTTGGGCATGTAGCATGTGTAGGTGGTGGTGCTTTTGGAGCTCCTGAATGCATCCGTATGAGTTATGCTACATCAGATGAGAACATCATCGAAGCTATGCGCCGAATCAAAGAAGCATTGGCTAAGTTACATTAAAGAATCAGATCGGTAGAGTTTTCCCAGACTCTTCCACCATAAGATAAAACACCTGTCCCTCTGAATCTGGAGGCGACAGGTGTTTTTTTATAGCCATATCTCATTTTCCCTTATTGCATTTATCTTTATATCCTATTAGAATTCTGCATTTTACAAGTAGTTTTTAAGATAATTGTCCCAATAAACTAGTTAATTCACCCATATGATTTAATCAAATCACCAATATGAGGCAATCAATTCACTTATATGAATTAATCAATTCACTAGTATGAATCAATTAGTTTATAGTATCTAATACAGAAAATACCATAACAAAACAAACAAAGTGGCTTAGGAAATAATGAAAATACATCAGACTTCTCACAGCAGAAATCATCTTCTTAAAAAGTTTATAAAACAGATTTCCTTTACAGAAGAACAAAGAACAGAAACAAGAAGATTAATATTCTGTAATCTATTAAATTAATCAGCTTTCGGCAAAACAATACTAGCGCTACATTGTTTTATAAATACAAACAATATTAAGTATCATTTTTAAAATACAGAATTTATGAATAGAATAATTTTAGTTGGTTCAATTATTTTGATGGGCCTTTTCTCTTGCTCCAAAGAGGATGATTTAGACCAGCAAATCACACCACAAAAACTTGTTTCCCCAGATCTAACAGCTTATGTAGCCAATACAGACCAGACAACAAGTCCAATGACTGGTTTCCTTGAGATTTATCCTTGTACAGAAGGTACTTCTATTTACTTCGGAAATTACGTTGAAGATAAAAAGACTGCCTTTAATGCCTTTTATCCCATCGAGAATGGAGAGATTTACGCCGGTTATTACAGAAAACTTTCAGTCCCGGAAAATATCTACAACCTGGTTTACTGGGGTACACCGGTAAATAACAATGATCCGATTTACGAATCACCAGCCATAAAGAATCCTGAAATCCGAATTGATACGGATCTGTCCAAATTATATTTGGAACTTAGGAAAAATTCGGACGATGATACTTATAAACCGGTATTTGACCTCGTCTATGCCTTGAGAGAAAAGAACCTGGCCAACGAAGATTTAAGTACATCACTCGACCGAGTTGTTGCTGGACTCAAAGTCATTGTCAAGACATCCAACGGCACTCCGTTCAGTGCCAACATATCGAAAATGGAAGTCCGCATCAACGGCATCGCTGAGAAACTGAATTTCTATACGGCAGAACCGGAAAACAAAACGAAAACCGTCAAATTCGAATTAAAGCGTTCGGCCGACAACAAACAAATGACAACAGGTACCGTTATGCTATTCCCTTCAACCGAAAATCCGTTATTGGAACTTTTCATAACCTTAAGCGATGGAAGTACGCATTCCGTATCTAAGAATCTAAGCAGTACGCTTTCGGCTAACAACCGACTGACATTAAACATTATCGTCGGCGACATTTTCGGAGGAGGAAGTGAAAGCGGTTACTTTACCGTACAGAATTGGATCGAATCTACAGAGACCATCGAATTTCCAGTCATTCCTTAAAAACAGTCAATCCATATAAACCGGGAGAGCAGTGTTACCTTTTACAACGCTGCCCTCCCGGTTTTCTTTGGGCATGAAGTTTCTTCCAGACAAACATTTTATGCCTCATATTTTTGATATTCCTGTTTTCATTTCATAGCTTTGCGCTTCAACCCTATTCATAAACGATTATGAAAAGACGTATTGCTATTAAAATAGGAAGTAATGTACTGACCCGGAACGATGGGAAGTTGGATATTACGCGTATGTCTTCCCTTGTCGACCAGATTGCAGACTTACACCGACAAGGAATAGAGATCCTGTTGATTTCTTCAGGAGCTGTAGCTTCCGGAAAAAGTGAAATCAACATTGGGAAACAATTGGATGCCGTTTCATCCAGGCAACTCTATTCGGCCATCGGACAAGCCAAGCTTATCAACCGATATTATGACTTGTTTCGCGAGCAAGGAATCTGCTGCGGACAAGTATTAACTACCAAGGAAAGTTTCTCAACCCGAACACAATACCTGACGCAAAAGCATTGCATGGAAGTCATGTTGAATCATCATGTCATTCCTATCGTCAATGAAAACGATACAATTTCGGTTACAGAGCTTATGTTTACCGACAACGATGAATTGTCTGGTCTGATTGCTACGATGATGAATACGGATACATTGATCATTTTAAGCAATGTCAATGGAATTTATACCGGTAACCCGGCAGATCCCAACACTCAGCTTCTGTCTCAAATCATACCGGGGCAGCAAGATCTGGAAGCATACATCCAAAGTGGGAAGTCTTCTTTTGGCCGAGGAGGCATGTTGACTAAGTGTAAGATCGCCTGTCAGGTAGCAGAAGAAGGTATTGAAGTCATTATTGCCAATGGGAAACGCGACAACATTCTTAACCTGATTCTTTATCAACCGGAAAAGACCTTGTGTACACGTTTCGTTCCTGGAGAGAAAAACGTCAGCAACATCAAGAAATGGATTGCCCATTCGGAAGATTTTGCCAAAGGGAAGATTGTCATCAACGCCGGAGCAGAGGAAGCACTATCCTCACCTAAAGCCAGCAGTATTCTGCTGGTCGGCGTAACACGTATTGAAGGAGACTTTGAAAAAGATGATATCGTCCGTGTGATGAATGAAGAAGGAAAACAAATCGGAATTGGTTGTACAGCTTATAGCAGTCAGGAAGCAAGACCGCTAATCGGAACGAAAGATGTAAAACCAATTATCCATTACAATTATCTCTACCTGAATTAACCGATCAGCTTATTCAGCAAAATAAAGTAATTCGAATCAGGAATATGACAACAACACTACAACTTTTACAACAAGCGTCTCAAGCTGTCGCCTGCTTACAAAGCTGTTCCGACAGCCTGATTCAACAGATATTAAACGATACGGCTTTGACTTTATTGGCCAACATGGAAAGCATTCTGAAAGCCAATGAAGAAGACTTATCCCGCATGGATACGTCAAACCCCAAATATGATCGGCTGAAACTGACAGAAAGTCGCCTCCGCGGTATTGCAGAAGATATGCAAAACGTATCGGCTCTTCCTTCACCTTTAGGAAAAACATATAGCGAGACAATCCGGCCCAACGGCATGACTATTCGTAAAATCAGTGTTCCGTTCGGTGTTATCGGAGTCATTTACGAAGCCCGCCCGAATGTTACCTGCGATGTTTTCTCGCTCTGCCTGAAAAGTGGTAACGTATGTGTACTGAAAGGTGGTTCGGATGCCGACTGTTCCAACCGGGCTTTAGTAAGGATCATCCACCAGGTATTAGAGAAATATCAGCTTAATCCTGCGTTATGTACCTTACTTCCACTCGACAGAGAAGCGACTGCCGAATTATTAAACGCTGTCGGGTTGGTCGATTTGGTAATACCCCGCGGAAGCAGTTCGCTGATTCAATACGTCAGAGACCATGCCCGCATTCCGGTTATTGAGACAGGCGCAGGCATTTGTCATACTTATTTTGATATAGCCGGCGACAAAGAAAAGGGACAAGCCATTATCAACAATGCAAAGACTCGCAGAGTCAGTGTCTGCAATGCTTTGGACTGTCTGCTCATCCACGAACAACGACTGGCAGATCTTCCCTATCTGTGTCAGCTGCTAAGCCAGCATCAGGTTATAATCTACGCAGACGAACCTGCCTTCAAAGCGTTACAAGGAAACTATCCACCGGATTTACTCCAACAAGCTACTGAAGAAAGTTACGGAACCGAATTCTTGGATTACAAAATGAGTATACGTACGGTTCCATCTCTGGAGGAAGCTTTAAGGCATATTGCCCGATACAGTTCGAAGCATAGCGAATGTATCATCACGGAAGACAAACAAAACGAAGACATATTCTTACAGAAAGTAGATGCAGCCTGTGTATATGCCAACGTATCTACGGCATTTACCGACGGGGCACAATTCGGATTCGGAGCAGAAATAGGTATCAGCACGCAGAAGATGCACGCACGCGGTCCGATGGCCTTGCCTGAACTGACTACCTATAAATATATCATTACAGGAAGCGGACAAACAAGAAGTTAATAATTATCTAAATCAGACAATATGAAAATTACAATCATCGGTTCCGGAAATATGGGAGGAGCCATTGCCAAAGGTTTGTCTCAAGGAAGTATCTTCCAGGCAAACGACATCACATGTACAGCCCAAACAGATGAAACCCTGGAGAAAATGCGTCATATCAATGAGGCGTTTAACCTGACTCACGACAATATCAATGCCGTTCGTGAAGCAGATATCGTTGTAATTGCCGTCAAGCCTTGGCGTGTACAATCAATTATTGAAGAAATCCGTCCGGCGCTGCAGTTCGACAAACAGATCATCGTATCCATTGCGGCAGGTGTAACATTCGAGCAACTGAACGGTTTCTTAACAAAAACAACAACATCGAAAGCTCACGTAAATCCGGTTATCTTCCGCGTTATGCCGAATACAGCCATCGAAGTCAAGAGCAGTATGACATTTATCTCGGCATACAATGCCTCACAGGAGCAAATTGATCTGCTGATTTCTATCTTCAATGAATTAGGAAATGCTATACTGATAGAAGAACGCCTGATGGAAGCCGGCACAGCATTGGCATCAAGTGGTATCGCATTCGCCTTGCGTTACATCCGCGCAGCTATAGAAGGAGGCGTCGAATTAGGATTTTATCCCAAGCAAGCCCAAGAAATTGTTGTCCATACCGTAAAAGGAGCAATCGACCTGCTATTGGAAAACAAGAGCAATCCGGAAGCAGAGATCGATAAAGTAACTACACCTGGCGGTATTACGATTAAAGGATTGAATGAAATGGAACTTTCAGGATTCACTTCGGCCGTTATCCGAGGATTGAAAGCCAGCCGATAAACCAATCTAATGAAATAGAATACAACAGTAAACAAATAAGGCATGCCGAAACCGACATGCCTTATTCTATTATCTAAGCCTTATTCGTTCAGACGAATTATTCAGCACGCAAAGTAAGACGTTTGAATGCCAAGATCTGTAATTCAGGATCAGCTTCCTTCATTACTTCCTTAACAGTCTTCTTACCATCCATGATATCTTCCTGGTTCAACAAGCAAACTTCTTTCAAGAATTTGCTCAAGCGACCTTTAGCAATATTCTGGATCATCTGTTCCGGCAAGTTAGCAGCCTTTTCAGCAGAAACAGTAGCGATGATTTCTTTTGCTTTCGCTACATCTTCAGCAGTAATCCAGCCTTTAGCCATGTTGCTTTCCATGTGATCTTCGCTATCAACATGAGCTGGATTAATACCTGCTTTCTTCAAAGCAGCTTCAACAGCTTTCTGTACTTGTTCAGCTTTAGTCTTTTCAATTGCTACCTGAATTTCCTGTTCTTTTACTGATTCAGGAACACCTGCTTCATCAATAGCAATCGGATTCATAGCAGCGATCTGCATAGCTATGTTGTGAGCAATTTCTTCAGAAGCTTTATTGAATGCAGCAATTGTACAAAGCTGATTCTTACCCATGTGGTTATAAACTGTTGTATAAGCACCTTCAACCACATTGTAACCATCCAATTCCATCTTTTCACCAGTAATACCACTGCGATCAACAACTGCATCTTTTACAGTTCCGTTACCCATCGGCAAAGCCAATACTTCATCTAATGTATGACACTTGTTTGCTACAGCAGCATCCAAGATAGCTTGTGTCAAAGCAACAAAGTCAGCGTTCTTTGCAACGAAGTCAGTTTCGCACTTCAAAGCAATGACAGCAGCAAATTCGCCATCTTTCTTTGCCAATACACAACCTTCAGAAGCATCACGATCAGAACGTTTTGCAGCGATAGCTTGTCCTTTCTTACGGATGATTTCCATTGCCTTTTCGATGTCGCCATCAGTTTCAGTCAATGCTTTCTTACAGTCCATCATACCAGCTCCACTCATTTTGCGCAGCTTGGTAATATCAGCCATTGTTACAGCCATAATCTTATTCTCTTATTTTTAATGTTTATATTCTTTATAAAATAGACAATGGACAATTGACAATTGACAATTTCTGTCAAAAGCCAATTGCCCATTGTATGTGTATTCGAATTGTCAATTGTCAACTATCAATTTTCAATTGAATTATTCTTCATCTTTAGCAAACTTACCAGCGATGTTAGCATTCAAAGCTTCATCATCTTCTTTCTTGGTACGTTCCTTCTTAGCTGCTTTAGCTTTACGTTCTCTTTTCGGAGCTTCTCCTTCACCAGCAGCTTCAGCATCTACTTTTTCAGCTTTGCGTTCCTGCAAACCTTCGTTCATAGCTTCGCAGATAGCGCCTAAGATTACTTCTACTGATTTAGTAGCATCATCATTAGCCGGAATTACATAGTCGATGTTTGAAGGATCAGAGTTTGTATCAACCATACCGAATACAGGAATACCCAGACGGTTTGCTTCACGAACAGCGATATGTTCTTTCATCACGTCAACAACGAACAAAGCTGACGGCAGACGAGTCAGGTCAACGATAGAACCTAATGTCTTTTCCAATTTTGCACGCTGACGAGTGATCTGTAATTTCTCTCTCTTTGACAAATTATCAAATGTACCGTCTTTTGTCATCTTGTCGATCGTAGCCATCTTTTTGATAGCTTTACGGATTGTCGGGAAGTTAGTCAACATACCACCCGGCCAACGTTCGATCACGTAAGGCATACCTACAGAAGCAGCCTTATCAGCAACGACTTGTTTAGCTTGTTTCTTAGTAGCAACAAAAAGAACTTTCTTTCCCTGTTTTGCCAGGTTCTTCATTACTTCTGCTGCTTCTTCTACTTTAGCAACTGTTTTATATAAATCAATGATATGAATACCATTGCGCTCCATGAAGATATAAGGAGCCATAGCGGGGTTCCACTTTCTTTTTAAGTGTCCGAAGTGAACACCTGCTTCTAATAATTGATCAAAATTTACTCTTGACATTGTTTCTTTTCTTAAATCGTTTACATTCTTTTGTTTACACAACCCACAGGTAGTCTTCCCATATTCCTACATACAAAAAGAATCCTGCTGGTTTAGATACTAAACGTTCGCTTTCAGTTCTATAGTTTTTGAGCTTTTAAGTTTTTGAGTCATAAACCTAATAAACTTATCAACTAATAAACTTACAAACTCAAAATTAACGTTTACTGAACTGGAATCTTTTACGAGCTTTCGGACGACCCGGTTTCTTACGTTCAACAGAACGAGGATCACGAGTGATGAAGCCTTCTGCACGAAGAGCTGCTTTATCTTCCGGATTAATCTTAACCAACGCACGAGCAATACCCAAACGAGCTGCTTCTGACTGGCCTTTAAAACCACCGCCTACCAAGTTGATCTTGATATCGTATTGTTCAGCAACATTCAATTTTGCTAAAGGTTGCTTTACAACAAACTGAAGAATTGAAGAAGGAAAGTAATTTGCAAGATCGCGGTTGTTGATTGTAATCTTACCTGTTCCTTCGCTAACGTACACGCGAGCAACTGCGGCTTTACGTCTTCCTATTGCATTTACTACTTCCATCGCTATTATTTATATGAGTTAATATCAATTGACTTAGGCTGCTGAGCTTCGTGTTTATGTTCTGTACCTGCATAAACATACAAATTACCCAGTAACTTTGCACCCAGACGATTCTTAGGTAACATACCCTTTACTACTTTTCTATACAGATAACTCGGGCCTTTTGCTAATAAATCAGCCGGAGTGTATTCAATCTGTCCACCAGGATAACCGGTGTATCTCAAATAAATACGATCGTTCCACTTTTTACCTGTCAGAACGACTTTTTCTGCATTGATAATAATTACATTATCACCACAATCAACGTGAGGAGTAAAATTGGGTTTGTACTTGCCACGCAAAAGCTTTGCTACTTTTGCACAAAGACGACCTAATGTCTGGCCTTCAGCGTCAACGATGACCCATTCTTTGTTTACAGTTGCTTTGTTTGCAGAAATGGTCTTAAAACTTAAAGTATCCACTGCTTAAATTGTTTAATAAATTAATAAAATCAAAAAACTAATCTTTTCCCTTTGCCCCACCGGACACATGATGATGCAAAGTTCTAAGAACTAAACTTTTAGTACAATTTGATAATAATCGGCTTGCAAAGGTACGTATATTATTTGAATTACAAAACTTTCCATTCTTCTTTTTCTGAAAAAATATAGTGGCTTTTACTCATCTTCGGTTTCTTATTCATGATTCCAGAGGCTTTCCCGAACAATAATTCCTTCGTTATTGGGTGTGTTCTCATTAATCAGCTCATAAGCGTTTTCTTCAGGTGATTCGACATAAAAGATCTTTGTGTAAGAGAAGTCTGGATCTTCCCGTTCCAGCCATTCCACCAACAAATCGGGTAAAGACGTATCGAAAGGTAATTCGTAACGGGTTTCATACCAGCAATTCACCGGACTAAATGAAATTTGTTTGATAACTCCATCCTGTAAGAAAAAGTAAACATTGTAACCTCCGTCGTTGATATAGCCACGAACATCCGAACCAGGATACCGCTTCTGTATAAAATCCAGCTCTTCGGGCTGTACTGCCATATACCAATAATTATTAGGTAAATCACGATTATACGTATGAAGCCAGACGCCTTCCTCATCCATCAGGACTTCATACGTCATATCTTCAACATCTTTCCACTGATACTTAAAAAATATCCGGTACAGCGTATGTGATAACTCTTCACGTTCCCAACTGGTTATGGCTTCTATCTTAGCATCAGCATACGGCGAATGCAGGAAACTTTCCTGTACTTTCTCCGGCAGACACGTAAAATCCTTCAGATAAGAGATACACAAATTCCATCCATCCTCTTTATAAAAAACTTCAGCTTCCTTGCGTTGCTCATCTGAAAATTTGACGTAAAGACCGGATCCATCCCAATCACTCACCGAAATAATTGAAGCATCTCTATAACGTCGCTGGAAATCTCGTTGCAAACTCACGTCATACTTGTCTAATGGGCCTTCCTGCTCGCAGGCATTCAAGCATAAAAGCATGATCCATAGAAATACAAATCTTTTCATTATCTACTCTCCTTTCCTTTTTTATTTGTTTATCCAACTCCACAAGATTCATCTTTCCAAAGATACACGATGCATTTATTTTTTCCTAATCTAACCTTCCATTTAACAAACCTATCCTATATTCAAAAACAAAACCCACGAAAACCGTTTTCAATTCTCGAGAGTTTTGAAAACGATTCTCGTGGGTTTCTGTATGAGAAGTCTTACCTTATTATATATAAGACCTTTTTATTTCTTGTTTTCTTCAATCCATTTACGAGCATTCACAAAAGCTTCGATCCACGGAGTCACTTCATCGTTCCGGTGTTCCAATGGATAATAAGCGCATTGCCATGGGAACATTGCACGTTCTAAGTGAGGCATCATCGCTAAATGACGGCCATCGTGTGAGCAAACACCGGCAACAGCCCAAGGAGAACCGTTCGGATTAGCTGGATAGCCTTCATAATTATACTTAGCTACAATGTGATATTCTTTTTCCTCATACGGGAAATCAAACTTACCTTCACCATGAGCAACCCAGATTCCCAGCTTACTGCCGCTCAAAGAACCGAACATGACTGAATGGTTCTTCGGGATTTCCAAAGTAATGAAGTTAGATTCGAACTTGTGCGAATCATTATGCAGCATCTTATGTTTCTTTTCGTGTTCCGGATACAAGAGTTCCAATTCGGCCATCAACTGGCATCCGTTACAAATACCCAAACTCAAGGTATCTTTCCGGGCATAGAAACGATCGATTGCCGCTTTTGCCTTTTCGTTAAACAAGATACCAGCAGCCCAACCCTTGGCAGAACCCAATACGTCTGAGTTAGAGAAACCACCACAGAATACGATCAGGTTGACATCATCCAGTGTCTCCCGGCCTGAAGCCAAGTCAGTCAGGTGAACATCCTTCACATCGAAGCCAGCCAGATACATTGAGTAAGCCATTTCACGCTCACCATTGGTTCCCTTATCTCGCAAGATAGCTGCTTTAATACCTGTCGGTTCACGACGATCAGCCGAAATACCGTAAGAAGCCAACGTACCGGTAAAGTTCTTGTTGAACTTGAATTCCAGCGGCTGCATCTTATAGTTCTCGAAACGATTGCCGGCACATACATTACCGCTCTGCTTGATATCCAACTTATAAGAAGATTCATACCAAACATCCCGCATATAGTCGATACCGAAATGATACTGGATTCCATCTTTCGATACGAGGATATGGCGTTCGTTGGTCGGTTTTGCAATTTCGGCAAAGCCTACACCTGCATCCATCATCAGTTTTTCGAAGGCCTTCTTGTCTTTTACCTGAACGATGATACCCGGATTTTCGGCAAACAGAATCTTCACAATGTCTGATTCGTTAATCTTATCCAAGTTAACTTCCAAACCACCTTCTATATTGGCAAAACACATTTCCAACAAGGTAGTAATCATACCACCGGCTGAAATATCGTGACCTGCCAAAATCAAACCTTTCTCGATTGCCTCCTGAACAGCATTGAATGCATCGCTGAAATATTCCGGATCCTTCACGGTCGGTACTTCATTACCCAGCTTGTTCAATACCTGTGCCAAAGCAGAACCGCCCAGTTTCAAGGTATCGAATGAGAAATCGATATAATAAATATGTGAATTCCGTTCGTGAACCAATACCGGAGAAACGATCTTCTTCACATCGCTCACTTCAGCACCGGCAGAAATGATCACGGTACCCGGAGCAATTACTTTGTCATCTCCATACTTCTGAGTCATTGACAACGAGTCTTTACCAGTCGGAATATTGATTCCCAACTCACAAGCAAAGTCTGATGCTGCCTGTACGGCTTTATACAAACGGGCATCCTCGCCTTCATTACGGCACGGCCACATCCAGTTTGCACTCAAAGAAACACCTGTCAGCTTATCGGTCAACGGAGCAAAGACGATATTCGTCAAAGCTTCAGCAATCGCCATTACAGATCCGGCTGCCGGATCTACCATAGCTACCTGCGGCGCATGACCAATAGAAGTAGCGATACCAGCTTTTCCGCGGTAATCCAAAGCGACAGCTCCCAGGTCACTCAACGGTAATTGTAATTCACCCTGACATTGCTGACGGGCAATCTTACCAGTTACGGAACGGTCCACTTTATTGGTCAACCAGTCTTTACAAGCAACGGCTTCCAATTGAAGTACGTTTTCCAGATAATGATGCAATTCTGATTCCTTGTAAACAACCGGCTGATAAGTTTCTTCTACTGTATGATCGCGCATGATGGTACGAGGCGGCTTACCGAACATATATTCCAACTTGATATCAATCGGTTTAACGCCATCTGCCTGTTCGAAGACGAACTTCATATCGTTGGTAGTTTCACCTACGACATACATCGGGGCACGTTCACGTTCAGCAATACGTCTTACCCGTTCTACGTCTTTTTCTTCCATCAGTAAGCCCATACGTTCCTGGCTTTCATTACCGATGATTTCCTTTGCCGACAAGGTCGGATCACCAATTGGCAACTGACTCATATCGATATGTCCACCGGTTGCTTCCACCAATTCAGACAGACAGTTCAAATGACCGCCAGCTCCGTGGTCGTGGATAGAAACAATCGGATTATCTTCAGATTCGGCAATCGAACGAATCACGTTAGCCGCACGCTTCTGCATCTCAGGATTGGCACGCTGTACAGCGTTCAGCTCGATACCGCTCGTATATTGTCCGGTATTTACTGACGAAACTGCGCCACCACCCATACCGATCCGATAGTTGTCACCACCGATTACAACCACCTTCTCTCCGGGTTTCGGATCACCTTTCAAGGCATCCCGTTTATTAGCAAAACCAACACCACCAGCCAACATGATGACTTTATCATAAGCATACTTCTTATTATTCTCAGCATGCTCGAATGTCAGGACAGAACCGCAGATCAGCGGCTGACCGAACTTATTACCGAAATCGGATGCACCGTTAGAGGCCTTAATCAAGATCTGTTCCGGAGTCTGATACAACCACGGACGAGGATCCAATACTTTCTCCCATTCGCGGGCGCCTTCCGTACGAGGATAAGCCGTCATATAAACAGCTGTTCCGGCAATTGGCAAAGAAGCCTTACCACCGCCCAGACGGTCGCGGATTTCACCACCCGTACCTGTTGCCGCACCGTTAAACGGTTCTACGGTTGTCGGGAAGTTATGTGTTTCTGCTTTCAACGAGATCACAGTTTGGATGTCTTTGATCGCGAAGTAATCAGGTTTATCACCGCTCTTCGGAGCAAACTGTTCTACTACCGGACCATCGTTGAAGGCCACATTATCTTTATAAGCCGATACCAACTTATTCGGGTTCTCGGCCGAAGTTTTCTTAATTAAATTGAATAACGAACTTTCCTTTTCTTCGCCATCGATAATAAAGGTTCCGCCGAAGATCTTATGACGGCAATGCTCAGAGTTCACCTGAGAGAAACCGAACACTTCGCTATCCGTCAGCTTGCGTTGTAGCTTTTCACTGACTTCCTTCAGGTAAGAGATTTCTTCCTGACTTAATGCCAAACCTTCCTGTTCGTTATAGGCTTCCAGATCATCAATATAAACAATTGGATCCGGTTGTTTACTAATCGTAAAGATTTCCTGGTTCAGTCCATTGTAAATACGTTGCAGCATCGGATCATGATCAGCATCGCCCGACTCTACCGGGAAATACTCTTCTATACGACTAATACCGGCCAAACCCATGTTCTGGGTTATTTCAACTGCATTCGTACTCCATGGCGTTATCATTTCACGACGCGGACCAACAAACCAACCGTTCATGGTTTCTGTTTCAACGGGTGTTGCTCCACTGAATAGCCACACCAGTTTCTTTGTGTCTTCTGGTGAAAACGCTTGCTTAGCTTCTACGGCCAGCACCGTTTTAGTTGGAGATTGAAAGAATAGAATCATATATGATCAATTTATAGTTTTAAGTTCTCAAGTTATTAAGCATTTAAGTTCCTGAGTTTTTCAATTCATCCGTTTTAAAAGCACGAAACAAATCAGTTTGAATCATGAATCAACTTGCAAACTCATAAATACATTCATCCGTTGACTCCCTAACTGACAAACTTACCAACTCATAAACTTATCAACTTAAAGTCTGTAACAGACTACAAAGATACGTTTTTTCCGGTAATGAACAGATATATTCCCGGCAAACCCTCCTAAAATATACGAACATTCGAAGGCCTTTCCGTTCAGAAACCAAACAAGCCGTCGGGTTCCGAATTATTTTCGTCTTCTTTCCCCACACATTCCAGGAAAAGATCCCCTGTATTACGGATCTGTCCGGCAGGTATTTTTTTCCGTAAAGCTTCCAATTGTTCAGGAGTTTCAAAGCAGACAACCGCCCGATACTGATCGTCTTCTTCAACAAACCAGACACCTGTATATGAGACTCCTTCCAGCAAATGCGTCAAAGAAGAACTGACTTCCGACAAGCCGATCTTACCCCGCAGGAATTTCAAGGTACCGGATTTAGGCGAAAGCGATTGAAATGCGACCGGAAATTCCACTTTTTCGGCCTCCTCTCCGGACAGGAAATGACGCAAAACCGCATCTGCCTGCTGCTTTGCCCGCTCTGATCCGGAAGGAAACACCAATGAAACGTACCGATTACCGCATACCGTTTGCAGCTGATAGGGCGAAAGGCAATCAATACATCCTAATGTATCTGCCCGCTGGCAACGGAAGACATGTAACGAATAAATCCCATACGCATCTTCCGGAGTTGGCATTTCATAGATTTCCAATGCATATTCTTCCCCATCATATTCCAGATCGCGAGCCGTCAGCTTCGTAACGCCATACTCCAGAAACTGTTCAGCTCCGCCATTCATATAACCATACAGTCCGGTTCCGGTAAAAACACGCTCACGCTTCACCGTCATCTCCTGAGCCTCCAAACAGGATATGGATAAACACAGCAAACAAGTCAAAAGCAATCCTTTCATCATGCATTCAGATTTATCTCATGTAAATCGATTTTCTCCGGGTTGGCAATACCCAAACCTAAGGTTTCAGCCCTCTCCAGGAAAGTACGTGCACCCTTCTTTTCCTCTTTCTGTACGCCTTCGGCTATACGCTTCTCCAGAATCATCCGATAACCGACCTCATCAACAGCTACCGGGTCTGTTCCAGCCAGTATGGAATGATACGGACAAATAAACTGCGGATTGGCAGCTGGTCCACCATCAAAGCAACCTATCATCCCATCCAAGATATTCAATACTACCTTATCTCGTAAAGGAGGGAAAGCACAAACCGAAGCACAAGTATCGTTCCACATCTGCCCATGCAAGCGGGCTGTATTCGTAATCGAGCCAAAAGCCAAGTTCTTCATGCAGCCGGTAATCGTTGTTCCTGCATTCTTCAGAATCGGCACATTGATGATTTTCGTCACCATCTCCGTACAGATCTTCGTGAAATATGAATACTTTCCACCATTAATCATATACGGCATGGTATAAGCATCATATTCTCCTTCTATATCTACAAAGAAATACTGAGACTTATCCACTCGCTCTTCTCCATAAAACTTACCTTCGGCATTCACATAACTGCCATTCTCATCCTGATATTCTGTCCCGATGATCCGAATTTCCGGATATTGTTCGGCGGTAAAGCCGGCTTCTCGCAAATCAACTTCCCGACGATCCCAAATAATGATCTGCCGACGGGAAATACCGGCTTCCTCCAATTGCCGGACAATCGACTTCGTCAAAGCATGCGAAGTAGACAACAATTTGCCCGCAATCGGGTTTACTTTCAAACCAATCACATCCTCTGGTCCCACAAACTGAAGCCAAGCGGCTTTCAAATCCGATGCACCCGTCAGGTCAAGCATGCATGTCTTCAACATTTCGTATGCAATCTCTTCCGACGGACGCCCATCTACAATACAATCCGTATTCTTGACTTTCACCACCTTACCCGGATACTTACCCGGCATGGACTGCGCCGTGCGTGGAACAGCCAACGCATCCTTCAAATTCGTTTCCGGTTTATCATCAGCCACCGGAACAGCTTTTGCTATCGGAGAAAATACCATTCCAGCTCCACCCAAAGCCAACGAACGGAAAAAGTTTCTTCGTTTCATACTCCCTATCTATTTATGTTTTGAAGTAAAAGTTCAACAAGAATTTATAAACCTACCAACTCAACTATTCAAAAAATGAAATACATACAAAAGTAAAAAAACTATCTGCCAATCCAAAAGAAACAGGCAAAAGGATGCCTGATCGTATAAAGATAGTAGAAAAGCAATCGGAAAGTATATTTTTGACAGCTGTCGAAAAGCTTTTCCATATTAGTCGAAAAGCTTTATCACATATATGGTAAAGCTTTATCACAACTGTCAAAAAATTAAGAGATAACGAATTGTTCCCTTATAGTCTTATTTTCCCAATTAAAAAACTTATCTTTGGGATTATTGGTTATATAATTTGAAGCACATGGAACAGTTGGAACACTTATCATTCAAAGGTCAAAAAGCGTTGTTCGCTCGCTTGGAGGAATTGGCGCGCATAGCCAATATGAACAAGAAAGAACGGGACGAGTACGAGGCTTGCCTCAAAGTATATCGAGACAATTATAGTATAGCCCTTTATCGCAAGCGTCAAGAAGAAGCTAAGTTTCAAGAAGGATTGCAAATAGGGAAAGAAGAAGGTAGAGAGGAAGGAATTGAAATAGGCATACTTAAAACTGCCCGCCAAATGAAGCAAAACGGTATATCTTTCGAACAAATTAAATTATGTACAGGTCTGACTGACGAAGAAATACAGAATCTGTAATTTGAAATAACATTTGAGGTACAACTCTCTGTACCTCAAAATATCATTACACCAGCTTTCTTTTTTACACAAAAGTTTGTTGCAATCAAGGATTTACTGTACTTTAGTCGTACAGAATCAAAAACACACATACTATATGAAACGCAGATCGTTCATTAAATCATCTATCGGTATAGGTTTGGGCTGGAGTGGTGTACAAGCAGCCGAAAGTGCCGTACATGCCGAAAGCGCTTCGCTATCAACCGAAGCCCATCCGCTTAAGCCTAATCCCGCACCGGCCAATAAACCGCATATTATCTTTATCATGACCGACCAGCAACGGGGTGATGCCTTAGGTTGCATGGGAAATCCATATATCCGCACACCGCATCTGGATCAACTAGCCGCCGAAGGAACACTATTTGTCTGCGGTTATACCAGTACGCCCAGTAGTACGCCGGCACGTTCGGGTTTACTGACCGGCTTATCGCCCTGGCATCATGGTATGCTTGGCTACGGAGCGGTGGCTCCTCAGTACAAATATGAAATGCCTCAGATGCTTAGAGACTTAGGATATTACACCTTTGGCATTGGGAAAATGCACTGGAATCCGCAGAACTCGCTGCATGGCTTCCACCAGACGCTCATCGATGAAAGCGGACGTGTCGAATCAAAAGACTTTATCAGCGATTACCGGAAATGGTTCCAACTGCAAGCGCCGGGAGAGAATCCGGACAAAACAGGTATTGGCTGGAATGATCACGGAGCCGGAGTTTACCAATTGGATGAACGACTTCATCCAACCACCTGGACCGGACAAACAGCCTGTGAACTGATCCGTCATTACGAATCTCCCCAACCATTGTTCTTGAAAATATCGTTTGCCCGTCCGCACAGTCCGTATGATCCGCCTCAGCGATATCTGGATTTATATAAAGGAAAAGAAATGCCGAAACCGGCTCATGGAGACTGGTGCCAGCAATATGCCGAACGGAAGAATCCGGAAGATATGCCATCCGATGCTCCGTTTGCCAATTTTGGCGACGAATATGCCCAGAATTCACTCCGACACTATTATGCCAACATCACCTTTATCGATGATCAGATCGGTGAAATCATCCGATGCCTGAAAGAAAAGGATATGTACGACAATACCATCATCTGCTTCACCGCCGACCATGGAGACATGATGGGAGACCATTATCACTGGAGAAAAACCTATCCGTATGAAGGATCTACCCACATTCCATATATCGTTAAGTGGCCCAAGATGATGGAACGACAAATTCCAGATGGCAGCCGATTGGATTATCCGGTAGAGCTGCGGGATTTCTTGCCTACTTTCCTGGATCTAGCTGGTGGAAAGATTCCGGAAGATATGGACGGACGTTCGCTGGCAACACTTGTACAAAGCAAACAACCCTCTTGGAGAAAGCACATTGACCTGGAGCATTCTACCTGTTATTCCGAAGATAATTATTGGTGTGCCCTGACCGATGGAAAGATGAAATATGTCTGGAACTTACATAATGGTAGCGAACAACTGTTCGATCTGAAGAAAGATCCACAGGAACTGTATAACTGTATAAAAGATCAGGCATATACCAGCGTAGCCTCTGAAATGCGAACAGCATTGGCAGAACATTTGAAGGAAAGAGGCGACAGCTTCGTAAAAGACGGTGTATTGCAAACGCGTCCGAATATGTTGTACAGTCCGAATTTCCCCGGAAAGAAATAATAAAAGAACGGAAAGACAAGGCTACAGTTTTATAAGGTAACGGTTTTTATATTTAAATCTTATCAATTGATACCTTATTAACTGAAGCCTTGTTGACTTGTCAACTCCAAAAAAACCACCTATCTTTGCAAATCCATATTATAAACCGATAAAAGTAACAGATGTTAGCATTAGCGGCGAAAGGATTATTGATAGGCATATTGGTTTCCGCACCAATGGGTCCCGTAGGTATGTTATGTATTCAAAGGACACTGAGCAAAGGACGATGGCATGGTTTTGTGACAGGACTAGGAGCCATGGTTTCTGATATCATTTACGCCATGTTAACAAGTCTGGGAATGGGAGTCGTGGTGAACTTTGTAGAAGCCAATCAAGCTCCTTTGCAGCTGGCAGGAAGTCTGGTGCTTTCGGTTTTTGGATATTACATATATCAAAGTAATCCGGTCAAGAACTTGCGTAAACAAAAAGAGCGGAAACTTTCGTTTACTCAAGACTTCATTACGGCGTTTCTTTTGACATTCAGTAATGTATTGATCGTATTGCTTTATATCGGCCTCTTTGCCCGATTCGGCTTTATCTTGCCGGATCATTCACTGGGAATGATTATCGGTGGGATCATCTGCATTGGCATAGGAGCCATTAGCTGGTGGTTATTTATAACTTATATAGTATCAAAATTGAGGAAATGGTTTAATGTACGAGGGATATGGCTAATGAACCGGATCGTGGGAAGTACCATTATTATTCTTTCGATCATCGGTATCATTTCTGTTCTGCTGACATATTATATCAAAATTCCACTTATTTAAAATTAAAGAGAGATGAAAAGACTTAAAGTACCTTATTTAGCTGGACTTGACTCACTTGACTTATCTTCCATTGGTTTCTTTATGGAAAGTAAAGCACAACGGGAGTATATCAATGAAATCAATTGGAAAGAATATGGCTACAAACCAATTGTTGTATTTGATATTGCCCGTTCTGATAAATATTTATATCTACGTTATTTCGTAAAAGGTCATTCGATTAAAGCCTGCTTCGACAAAGACGATTCGAGTGTGCATAAAGATAGTTGTGTGGAATTCTTTATGAAGAAGGAAAACGAAGATACCTACATGAACTTCGAGTTTAACTGTATCGGAACGTGCGATGCAGCCCGTAGAATTTCACGCACAGAAAAGACTTCTCTTACCCCCGAAGAATATGAATCAATCAAACGACATACTTCGTTGGAAAGAAAAGCATTCAAAGAAAAGACCGGTATTTACGAATGGGAATTACTGGTTGCTATTCCATTAACCGTAATGGGACTTGATTCTAAAGCTATGCCGGAAAAGATCCTCGGAAACTTCTACAAATGTGCGGATGAAACAGAATATCCACACTTCGTCAGTTGGAATCCGATTGATTTACCCGAACCCAATTTCCATTGTCCTGATTTCTTCGGAGAAATATACTTCTAAAAGCACAAACAAGTTTCGCATTTCTTCTTTTCTCAATTAAGCAAGGAATGCGAAACTTTCATTTTTCCACTTATTCCCTTCCAACAGATTAGGCATTTATATGAAAAAGCTGGTAAAACATGCTTTTCATACCCACAGAATTTTTATCTTTGCCTCAACAAAGAAAGAGGAAATGCCTATGAAACGATATTATTGCATAATAGCCTTGGTAATTTTATCTATACTCCCAAGTTATGCCCAAGTAGATTTTGGTGTACGTGCAGGTGGAGCCTATTCTTCTCTTATCCAACGGGTACAAGATGAATATATGTCGGGTGGACGTTTTGGCTGGAGTATTGCCGGACTAATGGACGTACATTTATATAAAGGATTATCTTTCCGTCCGGAAGTTGGATTTGTCAATCAAGGTGGTTCCTATTACTCACAATACAACAATCCATTAACTTCAGAGGCACACAATAAATACTCCTATTATTCCATCCAGGTACCTTTGAATTTAGCCTATACGTTTCATATTACAGATATACGGCTTTCCGTTTTTGCAGGACCAGCACTCGACTTTTCCCTCTTCGGAAAAATGCGAACGCATGGTACACAACCTTCTACCAATATTGATTTTGGCAGTAAAGAAGAACCTAATCTGAAAACATTCGATTTAGGTGTAAATATTGGAATGAGCGTTGAATACAGCCGTTTCTTCTTTGCTATCAACAGTGTTACCGGCACATTAGACCGCCGTTCTGCTAAGCGAGAAGGTGAGTCAAATGTCTTTCAAAACAACGTAACTTTTTCTCTCGGCTATTTCTTCCGGAAAAACTAAACCAAACATTGTATAAAGACTTTGCAACTCTCGGGAATTTCAAAATCAATTCTCGAGAGTTTTGTTTTTAATTCCAACGAGAAGCGTTCTTGAATCCCAATAAAACCAAAACTTTCTATCATCCTATTAGCATTCATAAGAAAATCACTATCTTCGCATATAATAATTATAAACTCAAGCAGACATGAAGAACACTTTATTAGCTTTATCAATGGCTGTTGCCCTGACTGGACTTTTTACACAATGTCAATCCTCAGGAAACAACCAACAAGCCGAACAAACGGCACTCATCCCTATTCCACAAACCGTAACGTATGCAGAAACTGCATTTAAAATATCCCAAGGAACAACAATCGGTTTGGAATCATCCAGTGCGGAACTACTTTCCATTGCTGACTATTTCAATCATAAAGTAAATCCGGCATTGGGATATTCGCTTGAAGTAAAAGAGCAAGGAGATATTCAATTCTCTCTGATCAACAATCCGGATTTAGGGAATGAAGGTTACCATCTGAAAGTGGAGAAACGACAAATTACAATCGAGGCCAACCAGCCTGCCGGAATTTTCTACGGTGTACAAACCTTGTTGCAAATGCTACCTAAAGAAATTCGTAGCCAACAAGTACAACATGACGTGGAATGGACAATTGCAGGAGCAGACATAACCGACAAACCACAATTTCCTTGGCGCGGATTAATGCTGGACGTCAGTCGGCATTGGTTCACGAAAGAGGAAGTCATGCGCTTCATTGACGAACTGGCAGAATACAAAATGAATGTGTTTCATTGGCATCTGACCGACGACCAAGGCTGGCGCATTGAGATTAAATCTCTCCCCAATCTGACAGCCAAAGGAGCTTGGCGAGCTAAACGTGTTGGACAATGGTGGCAACGCGAACCACAACAACCCGACGAGGAAGCAACATACGGAGGCTATTATACGCAGGAAGATATCAAAGACGTATTGGCTTATGCCAAACAACGCTACGTTCGCGTCATTCCGGAGATTGATGTACCGGGACATAGTTTGGCAACCTTGGTTGCTTATCCGGAACTAGCCTGTATGAAAGCCCCGAAATATGTTAATGTCGGGAATAAATTCTATGGTGAAGACGAGAATACCTTATGCGCCGGAAAAGAAGAGACATTCGAATTTTTAGACAAGGTATTTACCGAAGTAGCAGCGCTCTTCCCTGATGAATATATCCATGTCGGCGGAGATGAGTGCTTCAAAGGCTTTTGGCATAAATGTCCACGTTGCCAAGCACGCATGAAAGCAGAAAACCTGAAAGATGAAAACGAATTGCAAAGTTATGTCATCCACCGGCTGGAAAGTATATTGAAAGCAAAAGGGAAAAAACTGATCGGCTGGGACGAAATCCTGGAAGGCGGATTGGCTCCTGATGCTACCGTTATGAGTTGGCGAGGCATGGAAGGCGGTATTAAAGCTGCCAAAGCCAATCATCACGTCATCATGACACCAGCCCAGCACTGTTATCTGGATTTATGGCAAGGTGAACCTTCTGTTGAACCGGATACTTATTCGATGTGCCGGCTAAGTGATTCCTATCGTTTCAATCCGGTACCCGATAGCGTTCCGGCCGAAATGGTTTTAGGAGGACAAGGAAATCTTTGGTCAGAATCGGTTCCGACTTTCCGTCATGCCGAATACATGACTTGGCCGCGCGGTTGGGCTTTGGCAGAAGTATTGTGGAGCGGTCCGGCAAAGACAGACTGGGATGAATTTTGGCCACGTGTGGAGAAACATTTCGAACGGGCAGATGTTGCCGGAATCAATTATGCACGTAGTATGTACAATGCCATCATCACGCCGTACAAAGAGAATAATGAAAGCCTGATCAAATTGGATTGCGAGTTGAAAGACTCAGATATTTATTATACGTTCGATAATACTGATCCAGACTCATTCTCTCCGAAATACTTCGAACCACTTCGTATTCCGAAGAATGCAACGTGGCTGCGAGTTGTTACATACCGAAACGGGAAACCTTCAGGAAAAGTCATCACCCTGCGTATTGATGAACTACTGAAACGAACAGAAGGATAAACACCTGTATAGAAAATAGAAAGTCCCTATTTCGCATATTCGGAAATAGGGACTTTCTATTATTATCTATTTATTGAAACAACATCGGAGCAAATTCAGACAAATAAATTCGCCAGTTTCGCCAGATATGTCCACCATCGCTTTCCCGATAAATGTAAGGATATTTATGTTGATCAAGCAATGCCCGATATTCTTTATTGGCTTCAAACAAGAAGTCAGTCTTACCAATAGCTATCCAATACAATTTTGGAGCTTTTGCAAATTGCTTTGCCAGTTTCTCTTCCAAATTCTTATAGATAGGAGAATCAACTTTCTCATTCGGGATAATAGCCGCCGAGAACAGACCTACATAATCAAACATATCCGGATATTCCTTTGATATATGCAGCGAATGATAGCCACCCATCGACAAACCGGCTATGGCACGCGAAGCCTTCTTCTTTTCGACCCGGTAATTGCTTTCTACAAACTTGATAATATCAGGGAAAGTAGATTCCATTGTTCCCTCCATTGTTCGAGGTAACTGCGTATAAGGCTTATACAAACCCAAACTGGATTCGCCTGGAGCAGCTTCTTGATCCACATTACCGTTGGGCATAACGACAATCATAGGCTTGGCTTTTCCTTCAGCAATCAGATTGTCCATGATCTGAATAGTTCGACCTAAGGTGATCCAAGCTTCTTCATCGCCACCCATACCGTGCAAGAGATAAAGTACCGGATAACGTTTTCCGCTAGTTTCATATCCCGCAGGCGTATAAATGGTAATACGACGGTCGTAACCCAACGACGGACTGTTATACCAACGCTGCGTTACGCTACCATGCGGAACTTTATTCACACTATACAAATCTCCGCATCCACCTTTAATAATAAAGATATTGAAAAGCGAAGCCACATCGCGATTGACATAAACATTATTCGGGTCGATTACATTCTTCAATCCATCTACAATAAATGTGTAATTGTAAAGTTCGGAAGCCAAAGGTTCGGGAGTCGTATATTCCCAAACCCCTTTTTCACCTTCCTTCAAATCTGCCACACCGGGAATATCCATTTTCCCATACTGCGTCTCGATTTTCTGTGGAGGAAGAAAATCACCTGTCACTTGTACCTTAACGGCTTTTGGAGCAAAAAACCGAAAAGTAACGCGATTATCCGGATGAATTTCCGGAGAAACAATGTTTTGTCCGCCCCATAATGATTGCTGAGCGAAAGCAACCCACGAAATCAGGGCCAAAAGAATTGATAAACTTGTTTTTTTCATTGTATGTATTATTTAAGTAATGATTATATAAGCCCAATAATGAGTATCGGAAGAGATCGGGCATAAAGACAAGTATCCACTTTGGATCTTACCATTCGTCACAACCAAAGGATACTTCTGGCGCATATCCTTGTCTTTATTCTGTACTTCTCCAGGCAAAGCCTCGTAATCTACTACAAACCGCCCGGTATGATTAGCTTCTAAAAACTGTTCCGACAACTGTACGGCCACCATTCCCATCGTTTGCCGCATATTGATTTCCACACAAGGATGAATATTCCACAACAATGAATCCGGCTGGCGATACAACAACATATCAACTCCGATACAACCGGTGTAAAGATAACCGTATATCTCGGATAATACAATTTCCAAAGCCTTTTTTACCTGAATAAAAGTTGAAGATGGAAGATGAGCCAAAATAAAACTTTCCCGAAAAGATTCCGAGCCCAATATATTTCCTGAATAAGCACCTCGTTCGGCTGTTCCAAAGACAGACAACCCTCGATAAGTTACTGTTCCTTTTCCATCCGATTCAAACTCCATGGCCCAATCTTGCTGCTTGTCAAGTGCCAGTTCGATACTGATTTCACCTTGCTTGCGAACGGCACCATCAATCCATTGTCGGTCTTTCTCCATCAATTTAGAAGAATAAAGCCATTGAAGTCCTCTTCCGGACGATGAGAACGGAGTCTTCAAGATAAATGGAGGTTGATTCGTTTGCATATATGTTTCTATCTCTCCTACATTCCGGCAAAACACGGGTAAGTCCGGTAAAATCATTTCAGGCAGCAATTCTCTAAGACGTTCTAAAACCTTCCGGGCAGTTTGTCGTCCAGTCAGTTGTTTATATTCATCCAGCCATTCCGGAATAACCAGCTTATGTTTACCTGATTGAAGTAACTTCTTATAATGATGTAAGCTTTGCGGAGAAAGCCCCCACGGTGTTGCTTCATACCCGATGGATTCAGATAAATACCGAAATGATTCGGTCGAAATCACCGAAGGCAATTGTGGAAAAAGTGATCTAAGAACAGAGACATAAGCTTCAGCTTGTGGCAAATCTTCCACCCATACAAGATCGTGATGATTGGCATACCACAGAGGAAGACAAGCTAAATCCCGAAACATAATCTGGACTTGACGAGTCGGTGTATAATTCACTTTACCTGAAAGAACAGCCGTTTCATGTCCCGGATTGAAATAATGAATACGAGAAATACACATATATTATATATACAAACAGCAACAAAAAGGCACAAAGTCCGAAGCGTAATAAATGCCTCCTTCACTTTGTGCCTTTCCTAATTGACTAATGATCTATTTTATTCCAGATTTTCGTCGATAGCCTCGATTTTCTTTACAGTCAATTCCATCTCAGCTTTCAACTTCTCAATCTTACGTTCCATTTCTTTTACCAGACCGCTACCACCTTTAGAAGAGATCGTCAAGAAACCAATGTTGTTTTCGTATGTCTGCAGATCATTCTTCATCCGTTCATAAGTCCGCATCAAACGATCACGTTCAGAATACAATTTACCTTTTCCCTTGCCGGCCATTTCACTGACATTATTCCGATAAGATTTCATCCGACGGTCACGCTGATCTACTTTCAGGCGATCGAACTGAGCATCTACCGCTTCATGGAATGCTTTATAAACTTTATCCTTTTCCTTGAAAGGAACATGTCCAATTTCATTCCATTCTGCAATCCATTCCTTCAACGTTGTGATAGCCTCTTCTGTATCAAGAGACTCATCCATTGTCTTCACTTTCTCGATCAGCGCCTTCTTTGCTTCCAGATTTGTCTGTTCTTCCGACTTCTGTGAAGAAACATTCTTATTCTTATTATCAAAGAAATAATCGCAGGCTGTAATGAAGCGCTTCCAAATTGAATCTGAATGCCGGCGTGTTACCTGACCGATTGTCTTCCATTCTTTTTGCAAGGCAATCATCTTTTCGGTAGTTCCTTTCCAATCTGTACTGTCTTTCAAAGCCTCGGCCTTTTCACACAATGCCCGTTTCTTCTCCAGATTCTTTTCCATTTCTGCCTTAATAGACTTGTAGAATTCTGTCTTCTTCGTGAAGAACACATCACAAGCAGCACGGAAACGTTCGAATATCTTTGTATTATGTTTCTTCGGAGTAAAACCTATTGTACGCCACTTCTGCTGTAAAGCCAATACTTCATTATTCTTTTCATCCCAATCCTTGAATGTCTGCAAAGCAGCATAATCAATACCTTCGATCTCTTCGCAGATAGCTGTCTTGGCAACGAGATTCTCTTGTTCTTTTGCTTTCAGATTCTCAAAGTGCTGCTGATGACGCTTGTTGATCACCGTCGAAGCAGCTTTGAAACGGCCCCATAATTCTTCACGCAATTCTTTTGCAACCGGACCAATTTCTCTCCACTGCTGATGCAATTTCTGCAACTGATGGAAAGCTGAAATAATATCCTTTTCATCCTGAAGTTTCTCAACTGCTTCACAAAGAGCCGTCTTCAACTCCAAGTTCTTCTTGAAATCATAATCGCGGAACTGGTTGTTGATCTTGATCAGATCATAGAACGCTTCAGAATAAGTCTGATATTCTTTCCACAATTCGTTAGCATGTTCTTCCGGCACCAGCTTGATTTCTTTCCATTTCTGCTGGATATCTTTAAATTCATTATATAGCTTGTTGAAATCATCCTGGCTTTCACAAAGCATCTTCAACTGTTCGATCAGTTGTAATTTGATCTCATAGTTTTCAGCCTTCTGCTTTTCTTCTTCAGCCAGATAAGCTGCTTTCTTTTCTTTATAAGAACCAAGAAGCTCCTTCAGGAAATTTTCTTGTGTGTCTTCTGGTGCTGTAAAATCCTTTTCATCACCACCTTGCTCAACAAATGCCTTTCTCAATTCGTCCACTTCATTTCGACGGATCTTATAATAAGCCTGTTTAAGCGACTCAACTTCGCCTCTGACCGTTTCAATCGGAGCATCGACCAAAGCCTGTAGTCGGTTCAGGATTTCTTCTTTTGTTAATTTACCTGCAGCATTTTCTTCTGCATTATCAGATTCTACAACGGCAGCCTCGGCTGTTACTTCCGGAGTTTCTACCGGTGTGTTCGTTTCATTTAATTTAGCAGCTTCTTCACTTGCTAAATTAGTTTCAAGCTCGTCCTTCATACTTTCCTATATTTAAGTAGGGATAACTACAATTCCATATCAAATACAAATTAAACTAAATAATTTTTTATATCCATAGATTTCACTAATTATTTACTTAAAAATCACTAATTGCCTTTTTAAGCTTTTTCTATGACTCCGATATTGAGTTCGATAAATTTCGGGATTTTTACTATTCTGATGATAGATTCTCATGAATTTTGAGTAAGTTTGTCCGTCTATTAAGAATGACAACCAATATTAAATTAAACGTAAGATATTATGGCAACACCTCCATTCAAGTATCAGCCGATGTTCCCATTGGGACCGGATACAACAGAGTATTATCTGCTTACAAAAGATTATGTATCAGTTTCAGAATTTGAAGGACAGCCTATTCTGAAAATTGCGAAAGAAGGTTTGACCGCTATGGCCAATGCGGCTTTCCGCGATGTATCGTTCATGCTTCGTCGTTCGCACAACGAACAAGTAGCCAAGATCCTGAACGATCCGGAAGCTAGCGAAAACGATAAATATGTTGCATTGACATTCCTGCGCAATGCTGAAGTTGCAGCAAAAGGTGTTTTGCCTTTCTGCCAGGATACAGGTACTGCCATTATTCATGGTGAAAAAGGTCAGCAGGTTTGGACGGGTTATTGCGATGAAGAAGCTCTTTCTGAAGGTGTGTACAAGACTTATACAGAAGAGAATCTGCGCTATTCACAGAATGCTCCGCTGAGCATGTATGAAGAAGTAAATACTAAATGTAACTTACCGGCTCAAATTGACCTGGAAGCTACTGAAGGTATGGAATACAAATTCTTATGCGTAACAAAAGGTGGTGGCTCTGCTAACAAGACTTACCTGTATCAGGAGACTAAAGCTATACTGAATCCGGAAACACTGGTTCCGTTCTTGGTTAACAAGATGAAGACTTTGGGTACTGCTGCTTGTCCTCCGTATCACATCGCATTCGTTATTGGTGGTACTTCTGCTGAAAAGAACTTGTTGACGGTTAAATTGGCTTCTACTCGTTATTACGATGCATTGCCAACTACAGGAAATGAACATGGCCGTGCTTTCCGTGATGTAGAATTGGAAAAGAAAGTTCTAGAAGAAGCACACAAGATCGGTTTGGGTGCTCAGTTCGGTGGTAAATATTATGCACACGATGTTCGTATCATCCGTTTGCCTCGTCACGGAGCTTCTTGTCCGGTAGGTTTGGGTGTTTCTTGTTCTGCCGACCGTAACATCAAATGTAAGATCAATAAAGATGGTATCTGGATTGAGAAACTGGATTCTAATCCAGGTGAATTGATTCCGGAAGCTTTGCGTCAGGCAGGCGAAGGTAATGCAGTGAAGATCGACCTGAACCGTCCGATGAACGAGATTTTAGCTGAGTTGGACAAATATCCGGTAGCTACTCGTCTTTCTTTGAACGGTACAATCATCGTAGGTCGTGATATCGCTCACGCAAAACTGAAAGAACGTCTGGATCGTGGTGAAGAATTACCTCAATACATCAAAGATCATCCGATTTATTATGCTGGTCCGGCAAAAACTCCGACTGGTATGGCTTGTGGTTCAATGGGCCCGACAACAGCAGGACGTATGGACCCGTATGTTGACTTGTTCCAAAGCCACGGCGGTTCAATGATCATGTTGGCAAAAGGTAATCGTAGCCAGCAAGTAACCGACGCTTGCCAGAAACACGGCGGTTTCTATCTGGGATCTATCGGTGGACCGGCTGCTATCCTGGCTCAGAACAATATCAAGAGTATCGAATGTGTAGAATATCCGGAATTGGGTATGGAAGCTATCTGGAAGATTGAAGTAGAAGACTTCCCTGCATTTATCTTGGTTGATAACAAGGGAAATGACTTCTTCAAACAAATCCAATCTCGTTGTTCGGATTGCAAATTAAAATAAATAGATTATTTTGTTTTCTTGTTCCCCGTTCTTCCTCTTCGGAAAGGACGGGGATTTTTTATCTGCGAAAAATACTTTCCCCGAAGCTTCGGGAAACGCCCTGCCGACGTTTAAGTGCTTTCCGAACCTTCGGAAAACCCCGCGCCGACGGAAAAGCACTTTCCGAAACTTCGGGAAGCCCCGCGCCGACGGAAAAACGCTTTCCGAAACTTCGGGAAACTCCGCGGCGGCGGAAAAGCACTTTCCGAAACTTCGGGAAACTCCGCGGCGGCGGAAAAGCACTTTCCGAAGCTACGGAATATCTCCTGCTGGCAGGAAATACAAAAAAAGCTGCCACAATAAACTTGCGACAGCTTTACTTCTTTCTATAAAATAAACAAGATTATCCCAAGAACGAAATCAGGACACCGGCAGCCACAGCCGAACCGATAACCCCCGAAATGTTACTTGCCATGCAATATTGAAGCACATGGTTCTTCGGATCGTATTTCAACGCAATCTCATTGGCCACACGCGCTGCCATCGGCACAGCACTTAATCCCGTAGCACCAATCAGCGGATTGATCTTCTTCTTCGTAAACAGATTAAATATCTTGACGAAGAAAATACCTCCGGCAATAGAAAGGGCGAATGCCAGGAAACCACCGATCACGATACCGATCGTCGTCAGATTCAAGAATGCTTCGGAAGTCATGGTTGCTCCGACAGACAATCCCAGGAAGATCGTGGCAGCATTCATGATACTGTTGGATGCAGCATCAAACAAACGAGAGGTATTGGTTCCGATTTCTTTCACCAAATTACCAAACATCAGCATACCGATCAAAGGAACGGCACTCGGCACGAACAAGGCAACAACCGTAGTCACAACAATCGGGAAAACAATCTTCAGTACCCGCAGATTCTTGATTTCAGTAGTAGAAGGATACTTCTTCTCCTGCTCCTTCATGTTGATACTTAATTCTTTCTTCGTACACAACAGTTTAACTACCAAAGGAATGATCACCGGTACCAACGCCATATACGAATAAGCTGCAATAGCAATCGGTCCTAACAAATGAGGAGCCAGCTTAATCGTCGTAAAGATAGCCGTCGGACCGTCGGCACCACCGATAATTCCCAACGAAGCCGCTTCTTTCGGCGTGAATCCCATCAGAATAGCAACCAGCAAAACTGTGAAGATACCCAGCTGAGCTGCCGCTCCGAAGATAGAAAGCCGCAGATTGCGCAACATCGGACCAAAATCGGTCAATGCTCCAACACCCATAAAGATAATAGGAGGCAAGAAGCCAGTCTTGATCAACATATAATAAATGAAGTTCATCAATCCCAATTCATGCGCAATGTCATGCAAAGGCATCTCCCAAATATTCTTCATCACACCATGTACTTCTACCATTCCGTTTTCATCTGCCTGAATAACGCCCATCTCGCCTCCAGGGAAATTGGCCAGCAAGACACCGAAAGCAATCGGGACCAGCAGCAACGGTTCATATTGCTTCTTGATACCCAGATAAAGCAAGATGAATGCAATGGCATACATGATCAGGAACTGCGGTTCAGCAATGATATTGCTGAACGCAGTCATTTCATATAAGTTGTGAAATATTTCGTTCATTATTGAATGGTCATTAATACATCATCTTCCGAAACGGCATCACCCGCATTCACACAAATAGCTGTTACCGTACCATCAAATTCCGAACGAACAGCATTGTAAGTCTTCATCGCTTCCACGTAGCACAAGACATCGCCTTTCTTCACCGCGTCACCTACTTTCACCGGAGTATCAGAAGCGCCTTTTACCAAGAAGAATTTACCTTCCAGCGGAGACAAGACTTCATTATCCGCACCAGCAGGAGCGGAAACAGGTGCCGGAGCTACGGCAGGTTGCTGTGCTGGAGCCGGAGAAACCGGTGCCTGAGAAACAGAAGCTGAAGCAGCCGAATCACCAAAGGCAACAGTTACCCGATAAGCCTGGCCATTTACGTCTACCGTCATAATCTGCGGTTCTTTCGGCAAAGCAATTTCAGTCTTCGGAGCAGCAGCCTCTTCTTTTTCAGCTCTACGTTTTGCCACATCAATCTTGAAGTCCACCTTCGCCTTTCCTGAACGATAAGCTTCATACTGCGACGGATGCATAGCATATTCAAACAATTCCTCTTCGTCTTCACCTACTTCCCAATGCTTTTCATTCATCAGCTTGCGATATTTATCCAAAGCATTCGGATAATTGTCTTGCGGATTTCCTTCAAAGAACTTACGGCCTTCTGCCTGAGCTTTCTCAACCAATTCAGGAGCCAATTCACCTGGTAAACGTCCGGCTTTACCCAACAGCATATCCCAGATATCATCGGCTATCATGCTCCAACGTTCTTTTCCTTTTTCCATCTGCATCACATTCATCAAAGCCAGATTCTTCACATACTGACTGAATGGAGTTACCAATGGAGGATATCCGACACGTGGCCATACATACGCTACTTCATCAAACAGTTTGAGCAAAAGTTTCTCTTGCGTCATCGGCTTCTTACCTCTTTTCGCACGACCTTTATTGATAGATTCCAGATTCTTTTCCAGATCAGACATCAGACTGCCCATCATACCACCCGGAAGTCCCGGACCAATCAACAGCGAATTCATCAAACGGTTTCTCGGACTAATATATAAACCTAAGAAATCATCCATAAACTCTTGAATCAGCGAGCGTACTTTCATATACGCCTTCATATTAATTTCCGGCACCACGAATCCTGCGTCTTTCAACATAGCCTGTACTGCCAACAGATCGGCATGACCTGTACCCCAAGACAACGGCTCCATACCAACATCAATGTAATCGCAACCAGCTTCACAAACCGACAGGATAGAAGCCATATTAAAGCCAGGACCGGCATGACTATGATATTGAACCGGTATATCCGGATATTTAGCCTTGATGTTTGCAACAATCTGTCCTAACGAATGAGGGCGACCAATTCCCGCCATATCCTTAATACAGATTTCGTCTGCACCCTTTTCAATCAGTTCATAAGCCATCTTGGTATAATACTCAACGGTATGAATCGGAGAATGCGTGATACACAAACAGCACTGAGAAATCATTCCGGCTGCTTTTGCATACTGAATAGACGGTTCGATATTCCGAATATCATTCAATCCGCAGAAGGTACGTGCGATATCCGTTCCTTGTGCTTTCTTTACCTTATAAAATAACTGACGGACATCAGCCGGTACCGGACTCATCCGCAAACCGTTTAATGCACGGTCAAGCATGTGTGTTTGTATACCTGCTTCGTGGAAAGGTTTTGTCCATTCACGCACGGCCCGGTTCGGGTTCTCTCCGAAAAGAAGATTTACTTGCTCAAAACCACCACCGTTTGTTTCTACACGCGCAAAACATCCCATCTCAATAATTGCAGGAGCTACTTTGGTCAGTTGGTCAACACGCGGAACATATTTACCGGCAGACTGCCACATATCGCGGAAGACCAGACTAAATTTGATTTCTTTTTTCATGATATGCAATACTTTATAATTTTTCAATTTTAACTACTTTTCCCAAGCCTTGTGTCGCCATACTGACAGCCGAAACAATCACAGCCGTTTCCTGCGAAGACAAAGCATTTGTTGGCGCCTTAACAGCGGCAGCAACTTTAGCAACTTTCTTTGTTCCTTCTTCTTCCGGAGCATACTTGTTCACGGCCCAAATCAAGGCTTTTCCCAAATAGATTACGATCAGAAGAATGACAAAAACTGTTGCCATACCAACAACCATCAATAAAAGTCCAGTTTCTATGTTTTCCATATTTTAGAAGATAAATAGTAGATTCTATCAGAATATTATTACATTGTTCTGCCAAGAAAAAATTTTGCCAAAGGTAATAAATCGGTCGTATAATACACACTATCAAATTTTAAAAATCTAAAAAAAGAAAAGAATACACACTTTATCCCTTATATTTCTTTAAATCTATAACCATAATCACAAAAATACTTTCTTTTTATAAGAATCCGAATTAATTCTAATCATGCACAGGCTATATTCAGGAATATCAACAGAAAGCAGGTATTCAATAAAATCCTACTAGATTTTAATTTTTCGACAGATGTGGTAAAGCTTTACCATATATGTGATAAAGCTTTTTGACTAATATGGAAAAGCTTTTTGACATCTGTCAAAAATATGAAAAGTAACAATCTTTCTATCAAAACGAAACTGTCAAAAAAAGCGCCTCAAATAAAGTAGAATATTTGTTTATTAGGTTGTTTTCTTTATTTTTGCAACGAATATATTATAAGAACAAAGATTATGGGCTTTTTTAAATCATTATTTTCTTCACAACCTAAAGAACCGGCAAACGAAGGAGGTCGGAAAATTGAAGAGAAAAATTTTGATATATTAAAATACGATGGAGTACGCGCACAAAAGATTCATAAATTAGCTTACGCCATTCGCTGTTTTGAAGAAGCATTAAATATTCAGGAAGACTTTGAAACACGTTCGTTTTTGGTAGCGGCCTACGTTGCTTCTGGAAAGCCGGAAGAGGCTTTAACCGTATTGGATAAAATGCGGGAATTAAAGCCCAATGACGTAGACACCTTATTAACACGTATTCAGGTCCTTTTTATGCTTGACAAAGATACTGAAGTTATCCCCGATTGTCAGGCTATCATTGCAATTCAGCCGGAAAATGCAACAGCTTTCTACTTGATGGCAAGAGCCAAACACGTAACAAACGATTTGTTGGGTGCGATCGCCGACCTGACAAGGGCCGTAACCTTACGTGAAGATTTTGCGGATGCGTACCAACTGCGAGCCAAAATCCTGCTGAAAATGCAACAAGGTACGGAGGCCTTGGAAGACATTCAGAAAGTGATCGAACTGAATCCGGAAGAAGATATGGCGTATCTGCTAAAAGGAAGAATCCATGCTATGATGGGAGAAATCGAACAAGCTGATGCCGATTTTCATCAGGTATTGGAACTGAATCCTTTTAATGAAGAGGCAACTCTATTAATCGGCAGACTTCTGATAACCCAAAACAAGTTGGATGAAGCGATCGCCTTTTTCGATGAAGCCATTGAAAATGCTCCGGATCAAGGAAAGTTCTACTCGGAAAGAGGACGAGCCAAAAACTTGAAAGGCGACAAAGCTGGTGCTTTTGAAGACCTGAAGAAATCAATTGAATTGAATCCGGAAGGAGAAGAAGCCAAACTGGTAGAAGGATCCCATTCCAACTTCGACAACTTATACAAAGGTGGCCTGTATTAACAGTCGGCCAGCTGCAAAATAAGAAGAGGAAGACCGTATTGGAAAGTTCTTAGATGATAAATAAACAATAAAATACAGTCATCTGTTTGTTTATTCAAAAAAAGAACCTATCTTTGCAGCCCGAATAAGTATGCGAATAATAATAAATAAAATCATATAGAGAAATGAAAAGAACATTCCAACCATCTAACAGAAAAAGAAAGAACAAACACGGATTCCGTTCAAGAATGGCTACCGCTAACGGTCGTCGTGTATTAGCAGCTCGTCGTGCAAAAGGTAGAGCAAAACTGACTGTATCTGACGAATACAACGGATAATCAATCCTGTTTGTAAAGCTATAAGGAAAGTAAAGGTTTTTTTCATCAAAAGCCTTTACTTTCTTTGTTTTTATACCTACCTTTGAACTTTGTATCAAAAGGAAGATCAAAATATGAATAATCGCTTTATTAAGATATTAAAGAATCCTTTTGTGATTAGTCTGCTTTTGGCAGTCTTAATCTTATGGGGATTAATCTACGGCACATTGGTATGGCTGGATATATATACCCGTCACAATGAAGCAGTTGTCATTCCCGACGTAAAAGGAATGACCATAGAAGAAGCAGCTCCATTCCTAGCCGAAAAAGGTATTCGCTATAATATTATAGATTCCGTTTTTTCCAAAGATGTTGATCCGGGAGCTATCGTTGAAATCGTGCCGACACCGGGTTCGAAAGTTAAGGAAGGACGTATTGTTTTCGTCACCATCAATGCGAAGACATCCCAGATGGCACGTATTCCTGAAGTACAGGATCTCTCATTCCGGCAGGCTTATGCCCTACTTACTTCTATCGGCTTCAAAGCCATTGAGGTAAAATATGTAGCAGGCGACTATAAAGATTTGGCCATCGGAGTTGAATGGAACGGGAAAATATTGGAAGAAGGCCAGCATGTGCCCTTAAATGCCCACCTTACATTAGTTGTTAGTGGAGGATTTGAAGAGTCAGACTCCTTGGCATTGGATAGTTTGAACATGGCTCCGGTCGAATCCTTGGATAGCGAAGAAGAAAATTGGTTTTAATCATGGCAGACTTTATTGACGAAATAGATGAAGAACAGGTAGATGATATGTTGCTCGACGACGAAGAGTCGGCTGCCATCATTACCTCTCCGGAGATTTCGCCCGGTTTGTATGAACATTTTAAAGTGACGGCCGATAAAGGCCAGTCGCTCTTACGCGTTGACAAGTTTTTGGTAGCCCGCCTAGAAGGGACGACACGCAACCGAATCCAATTAGCAGCCGACGCCGGTTGTATTTGGGTAAATGGCCAACCTGTAAAAAGTAATTATCGGGTTAAGCCGTTTGACGTGGTGCAAATCGTAATGGATCGTCCACGCCGGGAAACAGAAATTATCCCTCAAGACATCCCTTTAAATATTGTATATGAAGATGCAGACTTGCTGGTAGTAAACAAACCGGCAGGCATGGTTGTGCATCCGGGTCATGGGAACTATTCAGGAACATTACTGAATGCCATTGCCTACTATCTGCGAGATGAACAACACTTCGACCCTTCTGATCCCCGATTAGGATTGGTTCACCGTATCGATAAAGACACTTCCGGATTATTAGTGATAGCAAAAACACCGGAAGCCAAAAGCAATTTGGGATTACAATTCTATCATCACACGACAAAACGCTGTTATCGTGCTGTCGTGTGGGGACAATTCCAAGAAGATGAAGGAACAGTGGTCGGTAATATCGGACGAAGTCCCAAAGACAGGTTGCAGATGACGGTTTTCCCGGAAGGAGACCAAGGAAAACATGCCGTCACTCATTATCGGGTATTAGAACGACTAGGCTATGTCACGCTGGTAGAATGCCGGCTGGAAACAGGTCGTACCCATCAGATCCGCGTACATATGAAACATATTGGTCATACACTCTTCAATGACGAGCGATATGGCGGACACGAAATATTAAAAGGAACAACATTTTCTAAATACAAACAATTTGTGCAGAATTGTTTCACCATTTGTCCTCGTCAGGCTTTACATGCCAAGACATTGGGATTTGTGCATCCTTCAACTGGTAAAGAACTCTTTTTCGATTCAGAAATTCCTGCAGACATGCAAGAACTGATTGACAAATGGCGCATATATGCAACAACTAAAGACTTAGAGTTATGAAAAAGAATATTGCTATTGTAGCAGGAGGAGACTCTTCTGAAATTGTGATTTCTTTGAAAAGTGCGGAAGGAATCTATTCTTTTATTGATAAAGACAAATATAATTTATATATTGCCATCGTAAAGAAAGACGAATGGTCAGTCCGCTTGCCGAACGGCGAACACACGCCAATTGATAAAAATGATTTCAGCTTCTTTGAAAATGGTGAAAAGAAACGCTTTGATTTTGCTTATATCACCATCCATGGAACTCCGGGCGAGGACGGACGATTGCAAGGTTATTTCGACTTGATCGGACTGCCGTATTCTTCTTGTGGAATGTTAGTGAGCGCATTGACATTCAACAAGTATGTATGCAATCATTACCTGAATAATTTCGGTGTGCGAATTGCAAAATCAATCCGCCTCATGCATGGCGAAAACATTACAGCCGAAGAAGTAGAATCCAAGTTAGGTCTTCCGGTATTCGTTAAGCCTAATGACGGAGGCAGCAGCTTCGGAGTAACCAAAGTAAAGGAAATATCGGCTTTACCAGCCGCTATCGACAAAGCTTTCGCCGAAGGGAAGGAAGTCGTAATTGAAAGCTTCATTGAAGGAACAGAAGTTACTTGCGGATGCTACAAAGTAAAAGGCAAAGAAGTAGTTTTCCCTGTTACGGAAGTTGTAACATCAAACGAATTCTTTGATTTCGATGCCAAATACAATGGTCAGGTACAAGAAATAACTCCGGCACGTATCTCTCCGGAATGGACAAAGAAGGTACAAAGTGAAACGTCGCGAATTTATGATCTGTTAGGAGCCAAAGGATTGATTCGTGTAGATTACATCATTCCGGCAGACGGCGAACCTTGTCTGCTTGAAATCAACACAACACCGGGTATGACGGGTACCAGCTTCATTCCTCAACAAGTAAGGGCTGCCGGACTAAATATTACCGACGTGATGAATGATATAATAGAAAACGAGATAAACTAAAGGATATGGATACAGGAACAGTTTCTCCAAATTTTGAGGATATTCGCCCTCTCAACCAGGATGAAGTACAAGCGGCCATAGAAGAGCTGCTGGCTTCGGAAGAGTTTAGGCACGCGCTCCGGTATGTCAAACCAGATTTAGATTGGGACCAGTTGAGTGCTGCCATGCGAGCTTGCAAGACGAAAGAACAGTTTAAGTCAACCTTGGCGTATGATGCTGTCATGACAGTGGCTAAAAAGACGACCTTTTCGTTAACCATTTCGGGTCGTAGCCGTCTGCCTGAAGGAAAACCGGCTTGTACGTTTATTTCTAATCACCGTGATATCGTACTGGATGCCTCTTTCTTGAATGTCATGTTGTATGATGTAGGTTATGGAATGACACAAGTAGCCATCGGAGATAATCTGCTGATTCGCCCATGGATTAAAACGTTCGTCCGGTTAAACAACAGCTTTATTGTCAAACGAGGAGTCTCTGTCCGTCAAATGTTGGAAGTAAGTGGTACGCTTTCTGCCTACATTAATCATACCATCAAAGACACCAAAGAATCTATCTGGATTGCCCAACGGGAAGGCCGTGCAAAAGATTCGAACGACCGTACCCAACCCAGTGTGCTGAAAATGCTCTGCATGGCTGGCGGGAAAGATATTATCGGCAACCTGAAATCATTAAATATTGTTCCTGTAGCTATTTCTTATGAATTTGATCCTTGCGATTACCTGAAAGCACAAGAATTTCAACTGAAACGGGATAATCCGGAATATCATAAGACGCAGCGAGATGATTTGCTGAATATGGAAACGGGTATCTTAAATAATAAAGGTCGCGTTCATTTCACAATCAGTCAGCTAATCAATGATCAGTTAGATCAGTTGGATCCGAACATGGACCGGAACGAATTGTTTGCCGCTGTTGCATCCATCATTGATAAAGAAATTTATCGTCATTATCGTTTCTATCCGAATAATTATGTAGCCTATGATCTGTTAAGCGGTACACGCCGATTCTCTGATCGTTACGGATTGAAAGACAAGAAAGCATTTGAAGAATATCTACAGAAGCAGCTCGACAAGATTGTCATCCCCAATAAAGATGAGAATTTCCTGCGGAAGAAAATCCTCGAAATGTATGCCAATCCACTGAAGAACTTTCTGGCATTAAATGACTGACAAAAGAATAGATCTACGAAAAGAGAAGGAGTTTGAAAGAGAAATTCCTTCTCTTTTCTTTTTTGTAAGTTTCCAAAACATTTAGAACGGATAGCCGATAGCCAAATGCAAACCAAGTCCGTCTTTAAACTTAGGAATGTTGTAATAACCTTTCTTTCCAGTATCGTAAGGGACATGCAAACCAATACCACAATCAACGCGGACAACAATAAAATCAAGATCATAACGAACACCTACTCCAGTTCCCAAGGCCAGATCTTTGATGAAGCTTCCCCATTTCAATTGTGCGCCAGGACGGTTAGGATCTTCATGGATCAACCAAATATTACCGGCATCCAAGAAAGCAGCTCCGTGTAAATCACCAAAGATCGGAAAACGGTATTCCAAATTTGCCTCTAACTTAAGATCTCCTGTCTGGTCGATATATCCATATTTATTGTCTGGATTCGGAACAAAACGTCCCGGACCAATACTGCGAATCGTAAATGCACGAATACTGTTTGCTCCACCAATATAAAATTGTTCACTATATGGCGTTGAGTGATTCTCGGCATTACCATAACCATAAATGGCACCAACCAACAAACGACCAACCAGATGATGATTCTTTTTCAGCAGATAGTCATAGCGAATTTCCGAACTGACTTTTACAAACTGAGAAAAGACATTACCCAAGAAATTCTTGTTTTCCTCTTTAAAGCTTTTCCCAGCTAAAGCATAAAAGCCACTCAATATATTTCCGGACTGGGTAACTGACGATTGCCACCACAAATGATGCTTCTTCTCTTGAAGTGGAGAGTCATCATATGTATATGTATAACTCATCGCCGGAATAAACTGATCCTTTAAACTCAGATAAAGAGCCTTGTTGGCATTCGTAATCGAATCGAAAGTAGCAGTTGTATGTTGCAATTTATTATATGTCAACTTAAATGGTGTTACTGAATGATGACTGGTAGCCGAGCTTTGAAAGTCAAGTGTAGCACTTCCTCCAAAAGAAAGCATCTTGAAGAACTTGGCCCGATTCATTTGATCCGTATAGATACGGAATGTAGTACTTGACGGATACTTCAAATTACGTTCCAAATAACCCGGGAAAAGCAGATGAGGCAAAGTCAAAGTACTACTCAATCCCATTTCATAACTATTCATCAGAGAAGAGGCTCCGTCTACCCGATTACCAGTCTGCCATTCGTATGAACCTTTCAATTGAACACCCCAAGATTCACCTCCACCAAATACATTCCGCTTGGTCATACTAAAGATAGCTCCCGGACCTGTCTGATCATTACTTTTGGTCGTAACATTAAATTCCAACTCCCCATCTAATGGCAAATCATACGCTGTATTAATTCGCAGATCGAGAGTTTTACAACGACGAGTTGTGTCTTGTGGCATATATTGCATCTCCGCATACTTGAAAATACCCAAGCGAGAAAGAGCTGTTTGAGTTTCCATCTGCTTGGTATTAGAATAACGTTCACCGGGTTTAAACGTCAGTTTCCGGTAAAGCACAGCCGGACGAACCCGTAACTTTCCCTCATACAGAATCGTCAAATCTTTATAAAGCAGCGTATCCGTTGGCGGCTCGTTATTATAACCATTCAGTGCCACGGTTATGTTACCAATGCTCCAAGGGCGTAAAGCTTCCCTCGGTACGTTATTAGAAGAAACAACCTTCAAGGATACTTTTCCAGGAGTTCGTACCGTATCGGCTTGATAAGTGATATATTCCGGACGGAAATAATAATATCCGTTATCACGCAATAAAGTACTGATACGCTGACGCTCGGCTTCCAATACTGTAACACTAAAGTTATCTCCTTTCTTTAGCAGCGAACGGGTTGCATTTGCCATAACAATTGTATCCGTCCGATGACGACGTTGTGCATATTGGATACTATCATACGTATAAGGATCTTTCATACTTATCTGATAATCGATCTTCGCCTGCTTCGGATCCTTAGGATTTGGAACAAGTGTATAAGAAGTCTTTCCATTGAAATATCCATATTCCTTCAATAAGTTATCCGCCACCTTGATTCGTACATCCGGATTGACATTTGTAATATAAACAGGTTTGGCTGCCAGTTTACGGAAAAGCCATTGCCCGACTTTCCCTTTCTTATTAACCAATGCATTATACATCCACAAACCAAAAGGGAAAGGAATACGGACAGACGAACTTCCCAGCAACGCATTGTTGGGAGGATAACTCAAAGCAGCCTCTACTTCCTCAAGTGTAACGTCACCTTCAGGAGTCGAATCCCGATCCATGATCTCGATCTTTCGAATACCCGTATAGAGAACCTCATCTTCCGGCAGATGCTTCGTAACCGAGCATGAAACCAGAGATAGAAAGATCAGGCCGATATATATTATCCACAAGTTAGTTTTCATCTTCTTTTGTTTTCTCCTTGTTGTTTTCCTCTTTCTGAGGCTTTGTCTTGTTTCTCTTGAATATAAACAGTTCCCGCATATATTGCATCTTCTTATGCAAAACGATACCGGCACCCGTCTCCGTTAATTCGCCTTCCAACAAACTCTCATAGTCTTTATTATGGAAAAGTTTGACATAACGTGTTCCACTCGGATCAAGGCGGTATTCGATAGATACATTATCGATAAACGGCTGAGCCTGTCCCTGATTAATGTCCTCTCCAGTAGAAATTCGTCCGCCCAACACAATCCGAATCCTGTCGTTATAGAAACGTTTGGCAAAGCGGAAGGAATAATCAGTCCGTTTGGTTCCATCGCCGTTGGTATCATAACTTTCCATACCGAAGTTAATATCTAATGACTTGGCAGCACTTCCGACAATATTATTGATTTCACTCTGCAAGAAGCTATTCAATGCTGCACCCATGTTCAGATTTGCTTTTCCTGTAGTTGAACTACCCGCCAAATACATACCTGTTACCAACATACTAACAGCCTGTTTAGCCTTCTCTTCTTCACCCATCCGTGCTAACTGTTCCTGTATGGCCGCATCTTCAGGAGCATCCAAGATAAACTTTAATCCTAAATTCTCCAATCGTTGTGTCAATTGGATTCCTACATCAAAGTTTACCATCCGAGAACTACCATCATCCAAGGCCGCAGAAGTCCGAATCCTCTCCGTTGCCGTTATATTCATACTAGGATCCATCGGATCACCACTCCATTGAATATAACTTCCGTTCTGCACATTAAACTCTTTCAGCGGAATGACAGGAAGCGAGTACTTGATCGTTCCACTACTTAATGTATAACGCCCATTCAGGATCATATCACCCATCGGTGTGTACTGGAAAGAAAGATCGCCTCCTCCTTCCAGATTCACATGACTGGATTGATCGGGAGTCAAATCAGCATTAATCTGTACTGCCTGATCAATATGGATTGTCATCAACATATCCATTCCACCCAAAGGCAATGCCGAAACCCGCGGTCTCTTTCCTAAAATAGTATCTTCTTCAAACGAAGTGAATGTTACCAAACCCGATAACCGGTCTTGTACCGTCAATGGAGAATCTTTCAATACATACGTCACATTTGTTCCACCCAACAAATGCAAATCGCCTCGCATGATCAAAGAGTTCAGCGGTCCTTTTATCGTTGAATTCAAGTTGACATACATCTTACCGTACACCAGACTTTCTTTATTCCGCTTTGTATTGAGCAACTGCATATTTTGGGCAGTCATTGTCATATCGGCAATCATATTCGAAGGATCTGAGAAATTAACAGTTCCATCTATGACAAACGGATTCTGTCCGGTCGCCAGAATCTGATACTTATTAAAATGGATACGATTATCCCCCACAACAATCTGACGCGGATCAAACTTCAATGTCGTATTGGCCGCCGTAACAAACATACTTGCCGAATCCAATTGCATAAATCCCCGAATATCGGGAGCCTGACTTGTTCCGGATATATTCATTTCACCCAACAACTTACCTTTCAAAGAAGCCATATCATCCGGAATAAAAGGATTCAGCATGACTAATGGCAAATCTGTAATCTGCATTGTACCTTCAATACTATCATTAATGCCGCTTTGATAGTAAACGAAGGAATTCATAAACTCTTCTGTATCTCGGAAGGCATGAATATCAACTTGATGTTCTTTATCCGAAACAGGCAGATACACGGCACTCAACAATAAATCACCTACCCGCTTCTTTTCATAATGAAGAGAATCAATACTTATACCTCCAGTCATCGTATAAGAACTGTCAGACGGCATATATTGGAAATCCGCATTCAGCAAACCTTCCAACTCCGGCATATATGCAGAAAATCCCTTCGATATTTCATGCAGGTCCACTTGTCCTAAAGCTGCATGTATTTCATTCAGTCCACTATCCACCGGATGTGTATCAATTTGCAAGAATGCATTTTGCCGGCCTTTCAGCAAGAAGTCTGCTGAAATATCCTTCTCATTGCGAATCAGAATATAATTATCCTCATTTAAAGTAAATGGATTGAAGGCTAAAATAGGTTCATAAGGGAAGAAGTGCAATCTTACTCCACCTTCGTCTTCTTTCTGGACACTACCACCCAGCAGAATTCCTGTTTTTCCTTTTTCGTTAGTAAACTTCAACAAGGCATCTGCATATCCTGTCAATAATTTACCACTCAACATCGCAGAGAACGGAGCCTGTTTCTTGAACTTGTTCTTTACCACACCGGCTTCATAGAAAATACCCACAGTATCTTGCCATAAACGCATCTTGATTGTATCCAACAAGAAAGTATCCCGTAGCAGTTTATACACACCTCCATCCACTTGTATTCCCTTTTCCGGCGAAGTATTCATATTTAATTCCAACTGTTGGAAATTGAGGGAATACATATTCATAAAGTTATAAATCGGATTATCTTTCTGAGCAGTTACTTTCAGCTGTAGTTCAGGTAACATCGGGCGCAACAATGCCAAACGAACTATTGAGTCCTGCGCCATTTGCCTGTCTATTTCTTTAGAGATCACTCCAAAGTTTTCACTCAACCCATTTAATCCTTTATTTCCCTGCAAACGGATCGCCAAATCGCCGGCATGGAAGGAAACGAATGTAGAATCGGTTTCCGTACGAGCTTTCAAGATGAGAGTTTTCGGCTTAACTTTAGTCGTTTCAGTAACGATTTCCCAGTTTCCTAACGTTAAATCAGCCTGATGATGGTCTTTCATATCCGTCTCAGCCTCAGCAAACAGTTGAAATGAAGTAGAGAAAGGTTTATCCATCAGATGAAAACCATACAAATCCAAATGTTGCATATCAGCAATCAACATGGCCTGAATCCAATTCTTTTTCAAGGTCGCATTCAAAGTCACATCCATTTCAGCTAACGGATAACGGCTATTCAAATCCAAGATGGCAAAGTTGTCTTTCAAGGATCCTTTTATCGTAATATCAGAAATGGAAGAATTTCCATAACGAAGGTCTCCGATCTTTCCATCCAGATTCACCCATGTCAATGAATCAAATGCATTGGTTCCTTGTCCTTCTGCTTGAATAGAAGCAGTCATCCAATAAAGTGAATCATTGGGCATAAAGTGATTCGGCTCCAGACTGTCTATCTCAAAGGAAGCCTTAAAACGATTCTCGTGGGCATCAAATAAGGATTTCAGTTGGATCTTTCCTTGTCCTTCCCGCAATAGCAGACTCCCGGCATACTTTTGTCCTGCAAGCCGTACGTTACCACTCAGCATCATCCGCTTAGGAATACGATAGTTACTCCGACTTTCTTCTGGCAGGAAATCTAACAGAAAATCCAAGTTATCGGTAAAAAGTTTCAATTCCACCTCACCATCTCTTTGCTTCTCGTTTTGCAGAGACGAGCCTTTCCCTTGTGTCCGGATAGAAAACGCCCCCGGAAGCTGAGCATCCAACTTATTTAATTCCAAAGCAGCCAAATTACCCTTTGCCTCTGCCTGGATTCGCAGACTTGTATCCGGATAAGCCCGGATGACTTCTTCGGGTAACTCGCCAGCCAACGTCACGATATCCTGTTTTCCCAAATCTGCCCAGAATGTTACATCCATCCGGTCTTTAGGCTTTTTAGCGAAGGCTGCATACGGTATATTTCCTTTCAGCTCGGCTTCCGAATGTAATGTTTCCAAAACCAGTTTCGGAATTTCCAAGGATGCTTGATTTCCTTTTATTTGTCCTTCAAAACGTTTGATTTCTAATCCGGAACGTTCTTTGGCAACTAGCTTGTTAATATCCGCCCGAACAGTCTGGCCAGCATAGAGCAGTGAACTTAAATCAATTTCTATATCTGATAAAGCAATATGCGAAGGATCTAATCCTTTTAACGGAGCAGCTTCGCCGGTATCATAATTCAAAGCCGAGCCAACGTATGTAAATTTATCGGCCAGATAACAGGCATTCTTTAGATCTATTTCTCCGCCTCTTAAACGGGCTTCCGTGATAAAGCCAGACATACGCAGTGAATCTCCGGGCATCTGTAAAGCCAGGGCTACACGGGTGAGATCTATTTTCTCTAATTTCAAAAGCCAATTGACCGGAGCAGACGCTGTTGTATCAGGAGGAGTTGTCGGTTCTGTCATAAAGACGGTAACCGTTGCATCCGATAAAGCCAAGTTATTCAATGTTCCTTTCTCCGTAGCCAGACTGATCCGATCTGCCCGTGCCAGGAAATCTCCGATAAAGCCTTTTATTTCAATTCCGTCTATCAGGTTTCCGGTATTAACCCGAAGGTTCTTTAATCCGACTGATTCCACCAGTAGTTCTTTACTGAGCAAGGGTATCGGACGAATACTGATATTCAAATCTTCCAACATGAATAACGTATCAGCCGGAACAGAATCTTGGATAACTTCTATTCCGTGAATATTCAGTTGGATCGGGAATGAAAGACGAATACGTTCAATGCCTATATGCATTCCGGTACTTTTGCTGGCGTAATAAGTGGCCTGTCTCACTGCAAAGTTTTGAAATGCCGGAATGTATAATAATATCGAAAGTATGATGGCCAATATAATTGGTATCAAACAAAAGATACAGATTCTTTTTACCCAAACATTCATCTATTAAGGATTACTTTTATGCAAATATATAAATAAACAAGTCCAGAGACGAATAAGTTTTCTTTAATTTGCAACTTCATTTTAGGATAGAAAGATATGGAAAAGCAAAATAAGGCTTGTTACTGGTTCTTGTTCTTCCAAGACAAGCTATTACTGAAAAAGAACAATGGTAGTTATCAGATTCCTTATCAGGAAAATGCTCCTTTCGGTACAGACAACTCCTTTGAAGTTGTGCTGGACTCTTCTTTACCGGCACGGGCCGCATCACTCTCGCATGAGATAACTGAAGATGAACAATGGATCATGATCGGCTTGCGTGCCAGCTGGAATTATTTACCGCTCGATTGGTACAAACGAGCAGGAAAGGCGCATCAGCTGGTACATTGGGATCGCAACAGTCGTTTTTGTCCGGCTTGCGGAAAACCTTTGGCATGGCATACGGTCATCTCTAAATACTGTGATTCCTGCCATCAGGAATTTTATCCGGTTATTTCTCCGGCCATGATCGTATTGATCCGCCGGGGTGAGGAAGTATTACTGGTACATGCCCGTAACTTCCGGGGAAGTTTTCACGGACTGGTGGCCGGTTTTCTGGAAGTGGGAGAAACACTGGAACAATGTGTCCGACGGGAAGTGATGGAAGAAACCGGACTCATGATCAAGAATATCACCTATTTTGGCAGTCAGCCTTGGCCTTATCCAAGCGGTATTATGATTGGATTCTTCGCCGATTATGAAAGTGGAACCATCAAGCTTCAAGATGATGAATTAAGCGCCGGTTCCTTTTTCAGTAAAGAGAATCTGCCCGAACTTCCGGCCAAACTAAGTATCGCCCGCCGCATGATTGACTGGTGGCTTGCCGGCGAACCAGCGGAAAAGCCAGCTTTCTAATGTAATCCGGGCACCGGACCTATCAAGGCCTTCTTCTTGGGCTTTGTAACTTGGCTGTCGGGTTTTAGGATCAGCTCAGGATGTTCTTCCCGAAACTTCTTTTGTTTCTGATAAATCTGCAAAGCCGGGATATCGTTATAAATCTTATACGTATTCCGGCTGGCATTCTTCTTGAACTGCCGGTATTTCGGACTTAACAAATAGGAAAGAAAATCATTGAAATCATGCCCAGTGGGCTTAACGGCCGTCTGTTTGACTTGTCCGGGAATCGTATATACCAACGGATTGACTTTCAAATCAGGTTCTTTGACTTCTATCGGCTCACGCATGGCCGCCTGTGGTGGCATGTCTTTCCAACTCTTCTTTTCTTCCACCAACACACTTTTATCCAATTTGATATATTCGGAGAAATCCTTCGTAAAAGGAACTTTCGACGAAGCACTTTTCATCTTCCCTACCGGATTGAGATTAATGAACGTCCCATTCTGAATAGAACGTTGAAACTCCGGATTCAGCCTCAACGTATCCTTACCCGACAAGATATTAGCCAGGCGAATAGAATCTTCCTTACTCCAAGTCTGCGCATAAACGGTATGAACATATTGAGCACATACCACCATTCCTATCAACCAACACCTCCTCATAATCTGCTATCAACAATGCGCAAAAGTAGAGATATAACCTTTTCTCCCTTATCTTTTTCTATTAAATAGTTTTACCGGATTGTGAAATTAACAAAATCCATTACCCCAAATGCCACAATAAGAATTGAATCTATCTCAAAGAGGACAAACATTCTTTGAAAGAATCTATTGGAAGTAAAATACTAAAACCCTATCTTTGTATCCATTCATAAACCTTGTAAACAACAATAACTATGAAAGCAAAGTATCCATTTAAAGAGACACCTATCTTATACGGCAAATCCGCAGAACGTTTTGACCGTTTAATGGAGGAAGTTGATAACATGAGTCAAGAAGAACGTCGGAAAAATTGGGAAGAACTGGAGAAAGAGTACAAAGAGATTTGTAAAGAAATAGAAATTTGTATTTGATGTCTATGAAAGTAGTTCAACTCACCTCCGACTATGAAATGAAGCCATTCGATTGCGGAGATACCGAATTGAATGGTTTTTTATTAAATGAAGCAAAAGCCTTTTCTAAAAACCGTTTAGCCAATACATTCCTCATATGTGATGGGGATGTTATTATTGGTTATTTTAGCCTATTCAATGACAAGATTTCTAAACAAGAGGTATCGAAAGCTGTTTGGAGAAAAATCAAGAAACTTTTTCCTCATTCAAAACATTTTGGAAGTTACCCAGCGGTAAAGATTGGACGTTTTGCTATTGCATTACAATACAGAAACTGTGGTATGGGACGTAAAATGATGGTGGTTCTTCAATATCGCTTAAAAAAAGAAATTAGTAGTTCTACTTTCCGATTCCTGACAGTCGATGCCTATCTCGAAGCTATTCCGTTTTATGAACGTAATGGTTTCAAACGGTTGGACCCGGAAGAAATAGCAGGGAACACTCGCACAATGTTTTTCGACATGATGCAACTCGACTTTTAAAGGAATTGTATTTCCTAGTCTATGAATATTCCGTTACCTTTGTCCAATAATAGATTGCAGGAAAATGGAACAGAAAAATATGGAAAGAGTCTTGCAGGTAACGGCCGACGGCAGTCATACCTTGTTTATTCCAGAGATGAACGAGCATTATCATTCGGTTAACGGAGCCTGGCAGGAATCCAAATATATCTTTATCGAAGCGGGACTTCATGCGGTGGATAAGCCGGTTATTCATTTACTGGAGATAGGCTTCGGTACGGGCTTGAATGCCTTGCTGACATGGAAGGAACTGGAAGAAGTCCTGACCGACAAGCAGGTAATTTATCATAGCATTGAATTGTATCCGTTGTCGGAAAACTTGGTCTCTTCTCTGAATTATGGAGAACTTGTCTGGCCCGAACAGAAAGACCGCTTTCAAGAACTTCACCAGGTACCTTGGAACCAGGAAGTAGCATTGTCGGACCGATTCATCTTGCACAAAATAGAAGGCGATAGCAATCAATGTGCCTTCCCTACCGACATCGACCTGATTTATATGGATGCTTTTGCGCCGGAAAAGCAACCGGAAATGTGGAGCCAACCTTTCTACGACAAACTCTATGCTCATGCTGCCAACGGGGCCGTGTTAGTTACCTACTGTGCCAAAGGCGATGTCCGCCGCGGCATGCAGGCTGCCGGATTTCAGATGGAACGTTTACCGGGTCCTCCGGGGAAACGTCATATCTTACGCGGTCGGAAATAAAACGGATATCATTTTGTCAGTTTTGTCAAAATGTCAAAAGAAGTCATCTATTTTTGCGTTCTACGGATACAAGTACAGGAATGATTCCGTACAGGCGATTCTCAGCGAGTTAAGGATTGACGTTTTGGCTTGTTAAAAACCTTATTTACTTGCAGGATGAATTTCAAGAAAGAAATTGATGCTTGCCTTTGGGGGATGTGTTTATTTTTTCGTCTATTTTAATAGAGATTTGTCAACGAAAAACAGCACTGATTTGAGATCATTTTTTGGAAGAATAGAGGATGAAAAAGGCACGCTAAAGGCAATTTTCGGAATTTATGCCGGAAAAAAACAAAAACACGCCGGCTTTTTAGGAAAAGATAGTAGGAAACGTTTCCGTTTCTGCCTACCTTTTTCTTCAAAAACAACGACTTTCAAGTCTATTTTCCCGTAAAAAATCGCCTTTTCTTCGTATTTTTAGGCAAGAAATGGCTCCTCTAACGGGAAAAACAGTTCTTTTTCTTAAAAAGACGTGTTACAGAAAATCCTGTTTTTCTGACAAAAAGTTTCAAACCAAGTATATAAACAACCTAAATAACAGATAGCTATTATGTGGAAAAAAGTAATGACGTGGGTCCTTGGCCTCTGCACCAGCTGGACCGTAAACGGACAAAAAGCCGGACAAGCCGACTTGAAAGTCACTCAAACAGACAACCAGACGTATGCCGTTGCCTTTACGCTTAGTGGAGAAAACGTACTGCAATCTCCCGCCGAAGGCTTATGGTCGGTTGCTACGGATTGGCAAAACGACTGGATGAGTGCCTGGGTTCACGGCTCACCTACGCAAAAAGAAAACGTAAACGGTTGGACAATCCTAACAGGAAAATTGCCGATCGGGCAAGGAGAAATGCTTGTCCGGGATGCTTATCGATTGGAAGAAAACGGACTGATCCATGGGGTTCGCCGATATCAGTGGGCAGGAAAAGACACACTTCGCAAAGCTTCCTTATCCGTTCGTTTCCAATGGCGAGATGGAGGATTAAAGCTTTTCATGCCAGGTATCTTATACTATGGAAATCCGGCCGGAGCCAAGGTAAACGACAAGATTATACCGGTTTATACCAGTCAGCCGGGTGAATTTGCCATTTTCGAGGACCATCGTTACCCAATGCCGTTTTGTATGCTCGAACAAGCCGGGAAGTTAAAGGCAGCCGCTCTGCATACTGTTCCCAGTCCGGTACGAGGAGCCCGTTTGGCCGACCAATGGTGGTCGATGGGAGTTGAAACCTATGCCGACCGAACCGAATTTGTTCTTTATTCCGGTCCTATTGGATATAACCGGCAGCATAGCGTGGCCAAAGCGCTACAACACCAGCCTATGAAATATACGGATACGTATCTGGACATGGAACCCGGACGTATTGTAGAGAAAGAATTTTATATCCAAGTATATCCTATCGGGCAAGAAGGAAGCGGATTTGAACAACCGCTTTACACGGCGTTGGAAATGTACCAGCCTTTCGATGCCGATGCCTTTACTTCTTTTGATGAAATTATCCGGGCCAAGTATCATTTCGCCCAAACTCGTTGGTTGGATGAAGGTGATGTGAAAGGATTCGGGATGTATGAAAAGAGTTATCAGAAAGATATCGTCATGGGTTGGTGCGGACAAGCCGGATCGTTGGGATATGCGCTTCAATGCCTGGATAAAGAATTAAATGATCCGAAGATTACCGACTATGTACAACAGTCTCTCGATTTTCTTGCCACCTATCCGGTGAAGGAAGATGGAATGTTTCCGGTAGGTTATTTCCTCGACAAGAAAGAATACCACGGCGGCGATCCGGTATCGTGCGGACAAGCCATGTATAATATTGCCAAAGCCATCGAAGTCGCCCGCAAAAGTGGGAAATACAATACAAGCCAATGGGAAACATTCCTGAAAAAGGCTTGCGACGGACAAGCCACCCGTATCCTGAAAGCCGACTGGCGTCCTTACTCGACGGCAGAAGGATTTCTGATCGCTCCATTAATTCTATCTCATCAGTTATTCGGGAAAGAAGCGTATAAAAAGGCAGCCGTTAAAGCAGCTTCCGTTTTTGCGGAAAGACATTTAACCATGCGCGAACCGTATTGGGGAGGAACACTCGACGCTACTTGTGAAGACAAAGAAGGAGCCTGGGCTGCTTTCCAAGGATTTGCTTCCCTTTACGAAGCATTGAAGGAGGAAAAGTATCTGGCTTGGGCGAAACATGCCATGGATGTATGCCTGAGTTATACCGTTGTCTGGGACATTCCGTTGCCACCGGGACGAATGGCGGATCATCATTTCCGCACAACCGGCTGGACAGTCGTTTCTCCTCAGAACCAACATATTGATATTTATGGAGTCATGTTCACACCCGAAGTTTATAAAATGGGCATTTGGCTGAACAATGAATCCCTTAAAAAGCTGGCGAAAGTTATGTATCGCAGTTGCTTCCAACTGACGAATCCTTACGGAAGTCAGGGAGAACAGTTACAACAGACCAACTTTGCCCAGCATGGAGATATGTCGAACGTTCATAAACTACGTGGTGGCTATTCGGAAAGCTGGACCGTATTCTGGATCACAGCCCACTTCCTGAATGCCGGAGCCCGTTTCGCTGAAATGAACGTCCGACCTTAAAAGATAAAACAGAAAAGCGGGACTGATACGACAACCGGAATTTTCATCCGAATCTTGTATCAGTCCCGCTTTTTATTCTTTGTACCTTATGAAACTTATAATAAAGCTTCTATCTTCTGAACGAATTTGTCTTTGCTGGTAGCACCTACAATCTTATCCACCACTTCTCCGTTCTTGAAGAACAAAACTGTAGGGATGTTACGGATACCGAATTGACCAACTACATCGTCGTTGTTATCAACGTCCATCTTACCAATAGTCACTCGTCCTTCATATTCCTGAGCCAACTCGTCGATTATCGGCGCAACCATGCGGCAAGGACCACACCATTCTGCCCAGAAATCAAGAACCATAGGTTTACCTGCGTTCAGGTACTCTTCAAAATTGCTGTCTGTAATTTGTAAAGCCATATTATAAAATGATTTAAATTCAAATTCCTTTGTCAAAGCGAAGGCAAAAATACGAATTTTTATTTGCCTGCACTAACTTTATCCATTTATTTTAAAGTCGATGGTTTCACTCTCACTCAGGTAATCAATCAACTCTTTCGTGATCTTCAACCGTACATTTTGAGAGAACAGATTTAATGCAATATTATTACTTCCATCCACTACCCGGAAATATAACAAACTATTTCCCGGATTGTTCTTGATCAAAGTTGACAATTCATTAATCATCGGCACATCCAAATCATGGATAGGTACCGTAATCCGAATATTCTCAATCAGTTTATCTTTCTCGTTCGGCAATAACTTAATAGACGAAATCCGGAAATCAAAGATCTTGTCGTTATATTTGCGGGCTTCCATCTTTCCGCTAATCAACAAATACATGCCCGGCTTTCCATATTTACTGTATTCGATATAGTCTTGACCAAACAAAGCAATTTCCCCGCTTCCGGTAAAATCTTCCACCTTCAGAATACCAAAAGGATTACCGGTCTTGGTTGTTCCCTCACGGAAACCCGTAACGATACCGCCAGCCAGCACTTCCCTTCCTACCAGTGTTTCCTTATCGTTCAGCTCAACCATGCCCGTATTGCATACATACTGCAGAATGATACGGTATTCATCCAGCGGATGCGCCGATAAATAAATACCTACCAAATCCTTCTCTTTGTTCAGACGTTCCAGATCGCTCCATCGCTCGGCATGAGGAATTTCCGGTTTAGCGATAGCGACAAAGTTTTCATCTCCAAACAAAGAGTTCGCCGCCGTTGCCTTGTCTGTCTGGTATTTATTTCCATAACGAACCAGCACATCCAGGAATGTCTCTCCTTTTCCATTATCCACAAAGAAAGATTCCCGTTGTACATGGAAGTTATCGAATGCACCCGCCAAAGCCAACGATTCGATATTCTTCTTGTTACAAGCTGAGAGATTAACTCGCTCCACGAAATCAAACAGATCTTTATACGGACCATTTTTCTTCCGTTCCTCAATAATATTCTGAACAGCCGATTCGCCAACACCCTTGATTGCGCCCATTCCAAAACGGATATTCTTTTGCTTATCTACGCTAAACTTCAGAATAGACTCATTAACATCCGGACCTAACACCTGTATTCCCATTGCCTTACATTCGTCCATGAACTTGGTAATATCGGCAATATTCGACAAGCTTCGGCTCAACACGGCAGCCATGTATTCCGACGGATAGTTGGCTTTCAGATAAGCTGTCTGATAAGCCACCCACGAATAACAAGTAGCGTGACTCTTATTGAAGGCATACGAAGCAAACTTTTCCCAGTCTGCCCAAATCTTGTTCAACGTCGCCTCTTCATACCCATTGGCTTTTCCACCCGACAAGAATTTGGTCTTCAAGGCATTCATCTTCTCGATCAGTTTCTTTCCCATCGCCTTTCGGAGGGCATCACTTTCACCACGGGTAAAGTTAGCAAGCAGACGGGAGAGCAACATGACCTGCTCCTGATATACGGTAATACCATACGTATCCTTCAAATAACGCTCCATGACCGGTATATCGTACTTGATTTCTTCCTTTCCTTGCTTACGGGCAATAAAAGAAGGAATATAATCCATTGGTCCCGGACGATACAAGGCATTCATGGCAATCAAGTCTTCGAACTTAGAAGGTTGCAGTTCCTTCAGGTATTTCTGCATACCGGCCGATTCAAACTGGAAGGTTCCGGTTGTTTTTCCTTCGCAATACAGTTTATAAGTAGCCGGATCTTCCAGACTGATATGATCAATATCCAAGTCATGTCCTGTCGTTAACCGGACATTCTCGATAGCATCCTTGATGATGGAAAGCGTCTTTAATCCCAAGAAGTCCATCTTGATCAGACCCGTTTCTTCAATCACCGAACCTTCATACTGCGTTACCAGCATTTCTTCGCCCGTATCTTTATCTTTTGCTGTACTTACCGGCACAACATCCGATATATCATATCGACCGATGATCACACCACAAGCATGAACGCCGGTATTACGAACGTTACCTTCCAGCATTTGGGCATATTTCAAGGTATCCCGAACCAACGGATCCGTTCCATTGGCAGCTTCTTTCAGCTCCGGCACATATTCAATGGCATCCTTGAGCTTGAATTTCTTCATATCCGGGATTTTATCGGGTACCAGTTTAGCCAATCGGTTGGATTCAGCCAACGGAACTTTCTCAACTCGTGCCACATCCTTGATAGCCGACTTCGTAGCCATCGTACCATACGTAATAATATGTGCCACACGTTCCGCACCATATTTCTCCGTTACCCAGCGAAGAACTTCGCCACGTCCGTCATCATCAAAGTCGGTATCAATATCAGGCAAAGAGATACGGTCCGGATTCAGGAAACGCTCAAACAGCAAATCGTATTTAATCGGGTCGATTTTGGTAATTCCCAAACAATAAGCTACCGCTGAACCGGCAGCAGAACCACGGCCCGGTCCTACTGAAACACCCAACTCTTCTCGGGCAGCCCGGATAAAATCCTGTACAATCAAGAAGTAACCCGGGAAACCCATCGTCTTCATGATATGCAGCTCAAAGTTCAAACGTTCCTTGACTTCATCCGACAAAGGATCACCATACCGAGGCTTGGCTCCTTCATACGTCAGCTTAGCCAAGTAATCCGCTTCGAGTTTGATACGATACAACTTGTCGTATCCGCCCAATTTCTTGATCTTCGCTTCCGCATCCGCCTGACTTAAGACAACATTCCCGTTTTCATCCCTCGTGAACTCGTCAAACAGATCTTGCTCTGTCAGTTTCTGCCGATAACCTTCTTCCGTTCCAAAGTCTTCGGGAATATTAAAAGTTGGCATAATCGGTCCGCTGTCAATACTATAGAATTCAACCTTATCTGCTATTTCCAGCGTATTACGCAAAGCATCCGGAATATCGCCGAAAATCTTATTCATCTCGGCAGTAGTCTTCATCCACTCCTGTTTCGTATAACGCATACGATTCGGATCATTCAGATCCTTTCCCGTACTCAAGCAGATCAGGCGATCGTGCGCATCTGCATCCTCTTCGTTGACGAAATGCACATCATTGGTAGCAATAATCTTGACTCCATGTTTATGAGCCAATTCAATCAAGACCTTATTGACTTCTACCTGATGTTTATATACAGTCTGGTCGGCATCCGCCCGATGTGTCTCATGACGTTGCAGCTCCAGATAATAATCTTCTCCAAACAATTGCTTGAACCACAGCACGGCTTCTTCGGCAGCATGGATATTTCCGTGCATTATCTTCTGCGGGATCTCTCCACCCAGACAAGCAGAACAGACAATCAACCCTTCCCGATGTTGTTCCAACAATTCCTTATCAATACGCGGACGTCCGTAGAAACCTTCCGTCCATGATTGGGAAACAATCTTGATCAGGTTCTTATATCCCGTCATATTCTTGGCAAGAACAATCAAGTGCCATCCGCTTCGGTCTTCCTTTTCCGTCTTCTGGAGGCGGTGATTCCGGGCACAATAACATTCACATCCGATAATCGGCTTAAACAGATCACCTTGGGCCTTTTCCAACAAGCCGGGGATTTCTGCCAACCGGGCGTTTTCCTCATCGGTCCGTTCCTCTTTGGCACCCAACGTCTTCAGTTCCTTTTGTAAATCCTTGATCGTGCCTTGTACCTTTCCATTCTTCTTATTTACCTTATTGAAGAATTCTTTTATGCCGAACATATTGCCATGATCGGTAACGGCAATAGCACGCATGCCGTCAGCATACGCTTTATTAATCAGCGCATCAATAGAGGCTTGTCCGTCGAGTAACGAATATTGGGTATGAACATGCAAATGTATAAAGGGTTCCATGCTGTGATTTGTGTTTTGATAAGACAGCGTAAAATTACGGTTTATTTAGGCTTCGGCAAATATACGGCGGATTAAACTTTCCAAAATTCTTTTCAACGTCCAAGCGAACCTTCCATATCAACCATCAAAATAAACGAGAATCGGAAACAATCCTCACGGGTTTCATTTCGGATTCTCGATAGATTTGTTGGGGAATATGCTAACAGGCAATGAAAAGACTTATAGGTATATTCTAATACCTTAGAAGTTAAGAATTCAGAGCTCCAACATACGCTTTTCTTTGATCAGATCCGTTTCATCCATTTGCAACGAAGGGACCGTACACATCTTGATATAATCCCCAGCCTGACACGCATAACGATAATAAGCTTCCTGCTCTTCCGTTAAATCAGAAGGAGAAATCAATCCTCTCTCCATCTGCATAAAGGTTTCCAGATCCGTATGATCCGATTCTTTTACCAACAGAATACGACGAGCTATCGGGTTCCTGTTATAATCGAGACCCATATACAACCCTCTTAATTGTTTCGGATGATGAAAAAACGGGATTTGCAAATAGACCGTTACCGGGATGAAATGTGGAGCAGGCGCTTCACTAAACATACAATAAAAGTTCTGAGGATCACCCGAAACACCCATACCCCATTGAACGTCGCCATACGCACTCAAACGTCCAACCTGAATATGCCGCTGATCATCACTCAAGCGAATGATGAAAGGTTCTTTCTTCAAGCTTGCAGAGGAAGAAGACAAACTGTAACTTTCATATAAGCCACAAATGGAAGCAATTTGCTGTACAGAAGTTTGTTCCCGTTCTTTCAACTGCGCGACAAACGGATTATCGGTCTGTTCAAACCGAACAGCCGGTTGCCAGTTCTCCAGTTTATACAACAGGTCCGGCAAAACAGACAAAAGGCGGCGCTTGGATATATTATTGACCAAAAGCAAAGCCTTATCCAAAGCCTCATCACAACTCTTTCGCTCTGCTTCCCGAAAGTAAGCCGGTAAAACAGTCGAGTAAAGTGAAGACAATACACTTGGAGCCAATTCTCCCATATCCGCAATATCTTTCATCTTCACTCCCGAATTTCTCAATCGCTCTATCTGATGATACAGCTTTTCCAGTCTGTCGTTGATTTCCTCCATCGCTTTTAATACATAATATTTGAACAAAAGACAAAAATAGATATTTCAATTCAATTACATAAATATTACATTCATGTTTATATATAACTATCTAATTATTAATAATAAACATTCATAGATTCAGTAATATTACTGAAACATGGCTGCCCTACTTTTGTCACAGAAATTAAAAGGAACAAAAGATGAATAACAAAAAACTATCCGATATTCTGTTTATATTATGGGCCGGAGGCGCAGCACTTCTTTCGTATTCATTGGTCTATGCATTACGTAAACCCTATACGGCAGCAGCTTTCGACGGATTAGATATTTGGGGCGTTGATTATAAAGTAGCAGTAACAATCGCACAAATCATCGGCTATGTGCTTTCTAAACTTATCGGTATTAAAGTGATTTCTGAATTGAAAAAAGAGGAGCGCATGAAATTTATCCTCAACTCTATCATTACAGCTGAGATTTCTTTGATATTCTTCGGGTTGCTTTCCACTCCTTATAATATAGCAGCCATGTTCCTGAACGGATTGGCTCTAGGATGTATGTGGGGCGTTATCTTCAGTTTCATCGAAGGACGTAAATTCACAGATATATTAGCCAGTCTGTTAGGGGTCAGTATGGTGATCAGTTCAGGAACTGCAAAATCAGTCGGCTTGTATGTTATGAACACCTGGCACATCAATGAATTCTGGATGCCAGCTTTAATCGGAGGAATTGCGCTTCCAATATTGGCTCTGTTGGGTTATGCCTTAAACCGTCTTCCACAACCCACAGCCGAAGACATCGCCTTAAAATCAGAGCGTAAGACATTAAACGGGAAACAAAGATGGAAGCTGTTTAAAGAATTTATGCCTTTCTTGAGCATGCTTTTCATTGCCAACATCGCCATCGTAGTCCTTCGGGATATAAAAGAAGATTTCCTGGTCAATATCATCGATATGTCTTCTTATTCTCCGTGGTTGTTTGTGCAGATTGACAGCGTCGTCACGTTAATTATCTTAGTCATACTGGGGATGATGTTCTTCGTTAAAGATCATGCCAAAGCGCTGTCTATACTGTTTAAACTTATCATCACCGGAATGATTGTCATGTCGGTTGTTTCGTTCGGACAACCCACCTTCCATCTATCTCCTGTCATTTGGCTGTTCATACAAAGTATCTGTCTGTATATTGTCTATCTGACATTCCAGACAATCTTTTTCGATCGCTTCATTGCCTGTTTCCAAATCAAAGGAAATGTAGGTTTCTTTATCGTCACAACCGATTTCTTAGGTTATACCGGAACCGTACTGGTCCTCGTAATCAAAGAATTCTTAAGTCCGGATATCCATTGGGCAACATTCTATAATCAGCTGGCCGGATATGTTGGAATTATCTGTTGAATCATGTTCCTTTGTTCATACATTTATCTCTATAAACGGAGTAAGAACAGTATAAAGGAGAAATCCGTTTGCAAAGACGATATTCAACTCATACCGAACAATGCAATGGCTATTTAATCAGACTATAAATAAAAACAAATAATTTCTATTGCTTTATGAAACAAATAACTTGTGTCATCATGGACTGGGCTGGTACAGCCGTCGATTATGGTTGTTTTGCTCCGCTGAACGCTTTCCTGAAAGTATTTGCGGAAGAAAAAGGAATCGATATTACTTATCGCCAAGCACGCGAACCCATGGGCCTGCTTAAAATAGATCATATTAAAGCGATCCTCAGCATGCCTGAAGTCGCTGCCAAATTCCAGGCCAAATACAATCGTGAATGGAATATGGAAGATGTACAATCCATGTACCAAAGTTTCGAGAAGCATTTGTTTGCCTCTTTACAGGATTTTACCACTCCGATTCCACATGTAATCGACACATTGAGCCTGCTTCGTGCACAAGGTATTAAGATCGGGTCAACCACAGGATATACAGACAAGATGATGAAGATCGTCTTAGCTGGTGCCCGTGAAAAAGGATATACCGTAGATAATCTGGTGACTCCAGATCAAGTACCCGCCGGCCGCCCATATCCTTATATGATTTACAAGAATATGATCGATCTGGCAGTTCCTTCTGTAGATGAAGTAGTGAAAGTAGGTGATACAATCACTGATATCAAAGAGGGATTGAATGCCAAGGTCTGGACAATCGGTGTCATCACTGGCAGTAATGAGATGGGGATCACAGAAGAAGAATATAACCAACTATCCGATGCTGAACGCGACAACAGGAAGCAAGAAGTACGGCAACGGATGTTGGATGCCGGAGCCCATTATGTATTGGACAATATTACCGAGCTCCCGGCTTGCATCGCACAAATCAACCAGCAATTAAACAAATAACAAATTAGAAATAAAAGGATAACAATGAGAAATTATTTATTACTTACACCGGGTCCGTTAAGTACCTCTGAGAGTGTTCGGAATGCCATGTTACAGGATTGGTGTACATGGGATAAGGATTATAACGAAGGAATCGTTACTCCGATTCGAAAAGGTTTGCTGGATATAGCCGGTCTGGACGAAGAAAACTATACGACGGTATTATTGCAAGGCAGCGGGACATATTGCGTTGAAGCAACAATCGGTGCCGCAGTCAAACCATCCGACAAATTACTGATTCTTGCCAATGGTGCGTATGGTAAACGCATGGCCGAGATTGCGACCTATTATCATATCAATTATGAGCTCGTTTCATTGCATGAGACAGAACTCATCACCGGAGAAGTTGCCCGCAAGGCATTGGAAAAGTATCCCGACATCACACATCTTTCCATGGTGCATAGCGAAACAACAACCGGCTTATTGAATCCCATCGAAGAGGTTGCAGAAGTGATCAAAGGGAAAAACATCACCTTCATTGTCGATGCAATGAGTAGTTTCGGAGGTGTACCTATTGATATTCGTAAACTGGATATCGACTTCCTGATCAGTAGTGCCAACAAATGTATCCAAGGGGTTCCGGGATTCGGATTCATCATCGCCAAGAAAGAAAAACTGATGGCTACAAAAGGAAATGCCCGTTCGTTGTCTTTGGATATTTATGCCCAATGGGAAACGATGGAAAAGGGAAACGGGAAATGGAGATTCACATCGCCCACGCATGTCGTCCGTGCTTTCTTCCAGGCCATGAAAGAACTGAACGAAGAAGGTGGTATCCGGGTTCGATACGAACGATATCAAGAAAACCATCGTGTTTTGGTAGAAGGGATGCGGAAGTTGGGATTCAAGACGTTATTGCCGGATGCTTCACAGGGTCCAATTATTACTTCGTTCCTCTATCCGAATGCTGACTTCAATTTTGCAGATTTTTATCAGCAACTGAAGGCCAAAGGATTCGTGATCTATCCCGGAAAGATTTCGGATGCTGATACATTCCGCATCGGTAATATCGGAGATATTTTCCCGACGGATATGGAAGCTTTGATTCAGGCGATCCATGAGATCGGCTATTAATAAACATCGTCTCACAGATAAGGCACGGATTCCAACCCCGCTAAGGATTTTCATCCGTGCCTTTGGCAATATAAATGGTATTTTATACGTGGCCTCTTTGCGCAGCCGCTTTGGCTAAGAAACGGATTGAGGAGTTTCTCCTCCGTCCTTATTCGCTTCCTCTTCCGCCTTTTTATTGGCGCTTTTGGTGGAACGGGATTTCACAATGGCCTTTTTGTCGGCAATCTGAACGTTCACAAAGTCGATAAACTCGGCATACGGCGTCTCACCATTCACCAAGACAAGCGCATTCACCACATCCACCAGTTCGCGGTAAGCCTGGTTGGCTTCTGTCTGTGCGGTCTTGATAGCACCCGTTTCCTTGGCCATTTTCTCTTCGGTACGCTGCTTGTCGGCTGCCAGAAACTCGTCTTGGCAATCTTTCAAATAGGCATACCATTCGGTGAAGTGAATACTTTCCAATACACCTTCTTCGAGCGCATCCAAATCCTGCATGAGGTTATACAAGCTGCTGCTTTCCTCGTCTTGCGACTTATTAGTCGGATCGCCATATTTATCATACAAGAACAAAACGGTTTTGGCCGTACTTGCTAAATCCGGATTCGGATGATCCGCCATAGCCGTCACGAACTTTCGCCCATCGCGGTAAGCCTTGTCGCGTTTGGCATCTGCCTGTGCCGCCAAGGTGGAAGCCGGAATACTGTCCGCAATCTTCAAGACCGCATCAAAAGCATTCGTCTTTGCCTGCAGCTTGTCTAACGATGTTGTCAAAAGGGTTGTTGTACTCTCCGGAAGGTCGGCCGCGCTCAAATCTCCCGTAGTTGGCAGACAGGCATCTCCCTTTTCACAGACCTTACGCAAGAATTCAAAATTTTCGTGCAGATGGATACGAGTCAGACTAAAATCTTCAATTTTTTTCATGGATACATCATTTTTTGTGGTTATTTGATTTGTTTGAACGGTTTCAAAGATAAATTTTCTAATTCTTTTTTCCAAATAATTAAGAAACAAACTTTTGGAATAACTATCTTCCCAAATTGGAATAAAAAACACTGTTGACAGCACTCCTTTTCTAAAAGGAGCACCAAAAACACCGTTGACAGTACTCCTTTTCCAAAAGAAGCACTAAAAACACCGTTGACAGCACTCCTTTTCCAAAAGGAGCATCAAAAACACCGTTGACAGCACTCCTTTTCCAAAAGAAGCCCTGACCTGACCCCGGACAACACTGCTTTCAGAGAAGAAGTATAAAATATATCATTGGCAAGATTGTTTATTTAATATATTTAGTACTTTTGTAAAAGTTCAAAGTTCAATATTTTATAGGAGCAAATAAAAGATAAACAATTCACACACATATTCATTTTAAAACTACAAGATTACGAAACAGACAAGATTTATGGTATTTTTAGGAAATTGGCGGTAAGATCTGTCATTTCCACAGAAATTAACACGGAGTAATAAACTAATTAAGAAATTTCAGATAATACAATTTGCTATGAAACAATTAATAAATCTATTTTTATTTTCATTATTAGCCATCACCCTGCCTAGTTGTGATGATGACAACGTAGGGATAGTTACTCAGATAGAACCCGAAGTGACTGAAGTAACCATAGGATCGGAGGCTGCTTCTTTTTCAATCAAGACGAAAAGAAGTGGGTGGTTTTTAGACGAGTTGCAATATTTTTCAAAAGATGGTTCAAAAACGATTGTGAATGAAACGAAGAACATCAACGGAGTAGACGTACCGTTAGACACGATGGCGGGTAGCTGGTATCAAGTCGTCAAAAGTGCTCCCAACGAAATTGCTTTTCAGATAGCAGAAAACGAAACAGGGAAAGAACGCAAACTAATCGTCACCATAACCGGTATCGGCATGAGTTATGACGACCTGACGGTTATCCAACAATAAAATCTTGTGATGTACCCTGTGCCGAGCAGGCTGCCGGTGCAGGGTATTTTTTTATTCTTCTTCCCTCTCCCGGCAGAAGGAATAGTTACCGATTATTCTTTATCAGATTCATAAATTCTTCGCGAGTTTTGGCTTGCTGGAAGAATCCAGTAAAATCAGAAGTAGTAGTCAGGGAGTTTTGTTTTTCCACACCACGCATTTGCATACACATATGCTGTGCTTCGATAACGACCATTACGCCCAACGGATCCAACGTTTGCTGAATACAGTCCTTAATCTGCATAGTCAGACGTTCCTGGATTTGCAGACGGCGAGCAAAAATGTCAACTACCCGTGGAATTTTACTCAACCCTGTGATATATTTCTTTGGGATATAAGCAACGTGTGCCTTACCAAAAAAAGGAAGCATATGATGTTCGCACAACGAAAAGAAATCAATATCCTTGACAATAACCATTTGTTTGTAGTCTTCTTCCTCAAACATAGCTGAACGAAGTACTGCCGCCGGATCTTCACGATACCCTTTTGTCAGGTATTGCATAGCCTTGGCTACGCGCATCGGTGTTTTAATAAGACCTTCGCGGTTTACATCTTCTCCCAGCAAACCAAGTATTTCCTGATAATGGGTTGCCAAAGCATCCCGATTTTGCAACAACTGCTCGTCGTTTAATTTCTCCATTTTTAGTTCAAAGGAATTTTAACTTCTTCTTTTACGATATACATTTCTTTCGCATAAGCAGGAAAAGCTGTCATCAGCATACGCATCATTTGATAAGCTTCTTCATGAGAACGAAAATCACCCACACGCAATTTCCAGAAAGGCGCATTATACGTTACATATGTCGGCACATCCGGGAAAAGTTCCTTGATTTCCTTTTCTTTCCGAAATGCCTCATCCTTCGATTTACGCTGGTTATTTCCCGAGAACACCTGGGCTCTATATCCTTGTATCTTCAAATAAGTAGCTTCACCTTCCTGCTCTACATTTGTTCCATATTTATGAGCTCCAACCAATGCCCGAATAGCATCCGATTGGTGTACCGTCACAACGCCTTTACCGGCTTCTTGCTTCGCCATCTTATCAAAGATAGTTACAACATGAACCGTGGTATCAGCCCCTTGCCCCCAGCTTGTAACTGATAGCAGGCAACAAAAACAAACAAGATTCAGGATTCGTCTCATACAGCAAAAAATGATGTTATTCACGTGTAGCGAACTTAATTTATAAATAGTCAAAGCAGTTATCAGGAAATATTCCTGATAGCTACCTTGACCTTCCAACTTCTGGTAAACAGATTATTTCTTTAATTATTTATCAAAAGCTTCGATGATCGGCATGAATTTCTCTACTGAAAGAGATGCACCACCAATTAAGCCACCATCTACATTCGGTTTAGCAAACAGTTCTTTTGCATTACCACCGTTACAGCTACCACCGTACAGGATTGTGCAGTTGTCTGCTATTTCGTTTCCATATTTAGCAGCTAAAGTAGCACGGATATGTGCGTGGATTTCTTCTGCCTGATCAGCTGTAGCAGTCTTACCTGTACCAATTGCCCATACCGGTTCGTAAGCCAAGATGATCTTACCGAAGTCTTCAGCAGACAAGCCAAACAAAGAACCTTCAATCTGAGCATCTACTACTTCAAAGTGCTTTCCAGCTTCTCTTTCTTCCAATACTTCACCAATACAGAAGATCGGAGTCAGACCGTTAGCCAAAGCTAATTCTACTTTTGTCTTCAAGATTTCCGGAGTTTCATGATAGTAAGCACGACGTTCAGAGTGACCCAGAATGACATACTTAGCGCCAGTAGAAGCTACCATAGCAGCAGAAACTTCACCAGTGAAAGCACCTTTTTCCTTATCAGCACAGTTTTCAGCAGCTACACCGATCTTATTTGTATCAATAGCAGCAGCTACACTTGCCAAATGAGTAAACGGAGTACCGATGATCACATCGCAATTAGTTGTTTTGTTCTTCAATGCTTCGTTCAAACCCTTTGCCAATTCCAAACCTTCAGCAAGAGTGGTGTTCATTTTCCAGTTTCCTGCAACAATGTTCTTTCTCATATTTATTCTATTTTAAATTGTGATACAATAATTCTTTATTGATTGGTCTCAGCCGAATCTTTTTGTTTCTTCCGGTTACGCCGGTAGTCATACAACCAAACCAGCAGCAAAGGTACGGCAAAAGTCAATAGGTTGGTTATTAACCGTACATCTTTCTCATCTTTCATCGGCTTCAACAGGGCAGATTCGACAAACTTATCTAGATTTTCTTCCTTGGGGAAGTCATTATAGTGCCATTTACCCATGATAGTTCCTCCTTTCAAGATCATCAATCCTGGATTGGAACGGATCATCGTCTTTAGGGTAACGTCATCTACAAACAGGAAAGGATACTCAGCGCCTGTATAATCAATCCATTTACTCACGGCCGATTCATCCGAACCAGTCAGACAATAGAACTGCAGTTTGTTCTCTACCACATAGTCATACAAATTGTTGATTTCATCGATACGTTCTTCGTTGGCATATTCCAACCGCGGAGCTATCAACAAAAAAACACCTGCTGTATCCGATAGCAATTGTTCTGTCCGATCTTCTCCATTAAAAGTTGTTATTATAAAATCGGTAATGGGCGGAACATATCCTTTCTTGATCAGTTTCGTTTCAGTATCGACAAAAGTCCAAGTCGAATCATCAGCCGGCACATTGTCGAGGTTAAATTTCTTTTGCACGCCATCTTTCTCATAAATGAAAGTATATTCGTACTCATCCTGTGGCGCTCCTTCAGGAATATTCATTTGATCCGGTATGTTAACACCTACTTGATAAGGACGGAAGTCGACAATGGGCAAGTGCCAGTAATTCCGCAAAGAGAAACCTACGCTATAAACATAGACAAAGGTGGCAACAAACCAATAAACTTTAAAGGTATAACCAGCCATCGTCCGTTGATTATAGATAAAGGCGATCACAGCAGCTGTCAGCAATACAACATTTTTATAGAATGTCTGCCAGTTGGTAATAATCAATGCCTCACCGAAACACCCGCAATCGGCTACCGGATTATATAATGCCAGATAAAGTGTAAGCGGTGTCATGAAGAGCATCATCAGAAGAGTAAGGAAAGAGGCGTACCGACGATAAACGCCCAAAAACATACACGCACCCAAGGTAAACTCAACCGCTGCCAGGTTGATTGCGAAAGGTAAGGAGAAAGATTGTAAGGAATCCAAACCAAACGAAGACAAATATTCGCTGATCTTTATCGTTCCACCCACAGGATCAACGGCCTTTGAGGCTCCCGAGAAGAGGAATACCAATCCCAACAACAAACGACAAGTCTCTGCCAATATCTTTATCCAAAGGTCTTTGCGCTTCATACCCTTTATTTCTGGTTATTCTCCATATTCCAGCTTAATCAAACCAAACAGGGCATAATTAACCATATCCATATAGTTCGCATCCACACCTTCTGAAACCAATGTCTCGCCTCCGTGACTTTCGATCTGCTTCGTCCGGTAAAGCTTCATCAGAATCAGATCCGTATACGAGCTGATCCTCATGCTACGCCATGCTTCATCATAATCATGATTCTTGGCATACATCAGTTCTTTCGTCTGTGTCATATACTTATCATACAAAGACAAAGCTTCTTCGTTTGTAATATCTGTCGTATCGGCATAGCCCAATGCCAGCTGAATGAGTCCAATAATACCATAATTAACAATGGCTATAAACTCCGGACGGATTCCTTCATCAACCATCCGTATACCTTTTGTTTCCAAACTGCGGATGCGATTGGCCTTGATGAATATTTGGTCGGTTACCGACATCGGACGCATAATTCGCCACGATGGCCCGTAATCTTTTAGCTTCTTAGCATATAACTCCCGGCAAATGGAGATGACTTTCTCAAATTGTTCTTTCGTATCTGGCATATTCTCTGGAATTAGCAATGCAAAGATAACTTTTTAAATGAAATATTGAAAATAAAGAATTGACCTTCGAAGTATGAAACTAATTTTAAGGATATATTTATAATAAAAGAAACGATAAAAAGTACCAACTAAGAAAAAAAGCCGCTCATGATTCACATCACAAGCGGCTCGCACACCGAAAAAAATTTATGTATTTTTCAAATTTTATATCGACTTATGAACACCGCAACGTACGTCCTAAACGAAGAATGGTAGTACGAGTAATGCCATTTAATTCACATAACTTGGAAACTGTCGTTCCGTACTTTTGCGCAATGGCACCTAACGTATCTCCCGACTGGATCTTGTGATAAACCGGTTCTGCTTCTGATTGGCTTTGCTCGGCAGAAACAGCAGCCAGCGGTTCATTCTGAGCTTCGACTGTTACCGCCTTTTTAGCTTCAGTTTGCTTTTTCTTGGTCTTAGCTACATAATTAGCACCCGCATTACACCGTAACGACTGTCCGATACGTAACATCGTTGTTGGTTTAATACCATTCAGACGGCATAATTCACTTACCGAAGTACCATAAATACGAGCAATCTTGCCTAATGTATCTCCCGACTTTACCCGATGATAAACCATCTGGTCGTCTGAAGAAGTATAGATATTACTTTTCCGTCCATTGATTTTCACATTGCGGAATACAAACATATCATGAATGGGAACACCATTTTCAAAATCAATAATCTCAGCCGGATTGATAGCCTGTCCTAAAAAGCGAGTTTCGAAATGAAGATGAGAACCGGTTGAACGTCCGGTATTTCCGCCTAATCCGATCGGATCTCCGGCATGAACAATGTCGTTAACTTGTACTAATTGTTTAGATAAGTGGCCGTAAATGGTTTCCAATCCGTTTGGGTGTCGAATAACGAGGTAATATCCATATCCGCGGCGTTCGTAATTGCGGATTCTGACTTTGCCGTCGAAAGCGGCGCGGATCGTGTCTCCTTTTTGTACTTTCAAATCAATTCCCCGATGCATCCGGCGGCGGCGAGGACCATACTTGGAAGTAACACGGGCTATAGAATCAATCGGATAAACGAAGGAAGCGCAATTAATCGCGCAAGAATCAGGGAAGTTTGCTTTCTCCGCCTCCCCGCGGAAAGGATCGACCCAACGAGTATTCCAATTCGAACCGTAAAGGTCTTCAGCTGGGAACATCAACGATTCACGTGCTACTTCAGCGTTGAAAGTAGCTTCAGCCAACTTCTCCATGGCGATGTCTTTCTTAAACCCAACGCGTTCAGCCATCAGCTCAGAAACGTGTTGCTCCATGACCATATTTGCTTGATTTACGACGTCGTTGGTTGCTGCCTTTTTCTCCGGTTCTTCTGCTTTCATCGCTGGAAGCATCAAGAAACCCAAACAAACGGATAATATCGATTTTACTGTCATTTTCTTAGAAGAATTCAAAACTTATAGACCCATTTTAGAAGTGTTAAACACTGTCAATCAGCATTCAACAAGTCAAAGTTCGGGATTTTGAATTACACCTCAAAAGAAATTATGGAAAAATTTCCTCAAACTTCGTCAAGAATCACAAATCAATCTTATAAATGAAAGGGAAACAAACACTTACATAGAATATGTTCTACAACACATCAACTAATCAAACGCCAACTAATCGTCCGGGAGAAAAGGATTTTAAGCCTTTCGTTCAAGATCCGATAGGGTTTGCTCAGTAATTGCGGGTCTTCGTTCAAAATCGACAAAGCCCAATCACGCGCATACTGAAGGATTTGACCGTCGGACGCCAAGTTAGCGATTTTCAGTTCCAAACCTTCTCCACTTTGCCGCGTTCCTTCCAAATCGCCTTGTCCTCGCAAGCGCAAATCGGCCTCGGCTATCTCGAAACCGTTATTGCTATTCACCATAATTTCAAGCCGCTTACGGGTTTCGTTGCTCAGTTTATAGGAAGAAACCAGGATACAATACGACTGCTCAGCCCCACGTCCTACTCGTCCGCGCAACTGATGTAACTGAGAAAGCCCAAAACGTTCGGCACTCTCAATCACCATGACTGATGCATTCGGTACATTTACGCCGACTTCTATCACCGTTGTTGCCAGAAGAATCTGCGCTTTCCCCGAAATAAACTTCTGCATCTCTTCTTCTTTATCGGCAGCCTTCATCTTACCGTGCACCATGCAGACCGTATATTCCTTAAAGACTTCTTTGAAGACTTCAAAACCTTCTTCCAAGCTCTTATAATCCAACTTCTCATTACCTTCAATCAATGGATAAACGACATAAACCTGACGGCCTTTTTGAATTTCTTTCCGTAAGAAGTCAAATAATTCCGCCTTCTTATTGTCATAACGATGTAAAGTCCGGATTGGCTTTCGTCCCGGTGGCAGTTCGTCGATAACCGAAACATCCAGATCTCCATACAACGTCATAGCCAATGTACGTGGAATTGGTGTAGCGGTCATAACCAACACATGCGGAACAGTCTGCGAATTCTTTTTCCAAAGCCGGGAACGTTGCTCTACTCCGAAGCGATGCTGTTCGTCAATAATCGCCAAGCCCAATGACGAAAAGACCACTGTTTCTTCTATCAAGGCATGCGTTCCAACCACAATCTGAATTTCTCCGCTGGCTATTGCCGGCAAGATTCGATCGCGTTCCTTCTTCTTTGTCGATCCGGTCAGCAAAGCCACCTTCACATCCATATCTTTCAAGAAAGCCTTGATCGTTGCATAATGCTGGTTGGCCAGTATCTCTGTAGGAGCCATCATACAGGCCTGGCAATGATTGTCTAATGCTAAGAGCATGGACAACAAACCCACTAAGGTTTTTCCACTCCCGACATCACCTTGCAGCAAACGGTTCATCTGCCGTCCGCTTCCCATATCGGCACGGATTTCCCGAACGACTCGCTTTTGGGCATTCGTCAATTCAAAAGGGAGATAATCTTTATAAAAGGTATTGAAATAATCACCCACAGACGAAAAAAGAATGCCCCGAAGTGACTGTTTCCGCATCTGCGATGTCTTGAGCATATTCAATTGGATATAGAACAGCTCTTCAAACTTCAGGCGAAGTTGGGCTGCTTTCAATAACGAGATGGAAGCCGGGAAATGGATATTCCGCATTGCCTCCGACAAGGATAGCATCCCGGTCTTTTCCAAAAGAGTCTGAGGTAAGGTTTCTGCCAGTTGCCAATTCAGTCCAGACAATAAAGTATATTGCAGGTTCTGTATAGCGCGAGAATTCAGGAACGACTTCTTCATCTTTTCCGTTGTATTATAAAACGGAGTCAGTCCGGAAGCCACTTGACCGGCCTGCTCAACAGGATCTACATCCGGATGTACCAGATTAAAGGTATGTCCAAACTCCGAAGGTTTCCCGAAAATGATGTATTCCTTATCAATCTTGATTTTGTTGAGGACATAATGAATCCCTTTAAACCAGACCAGATCAATCACACCTGAACCATCCGTAAATTTCCCGACCAACCGCTTGGCTTTTCCTTCGCCCAGTTGTTCATAATGAGTAATCCTTCCTTTCAACTGGATATACGGCATATCAGAAGTTACCTCATCCACCCGGTAAAACCGGCTTCGATCTACATACTTATAAGGGAAATAATGTAGCAAATCCTCGTAAGAAACAATATGAGCTTCTTTCTGTAATATCTCTGCCTTCTTAGGACCAACACCAGGCAAATAGGTAATCGCACGTTTATCCAGATCTAATATCATAGGTTATTCTTTGGTTTGTTCACAAAGATAAGAACTGTTGGCGAGAATAAAAAAAGCCATCCCGGAAAAACCGGAATGGCTCTTATTTATAAACCTCACAATATCGTCTATTAAGCTTCAGCTTTTTCAGCTAATCCATGTTTCTTGATCTTGCGTTTCTGCAACTCGTAAGCAATCGGAGTAGCAACGAACAAGGTTGAATATGTACCGATCACGATACCCAACAAGATTGCGAAGGTAAAGCTTCGGATTGTACTACCACCCAAGATAAAGATACAGATTACAACAACCAAAGTCGTCAATGAAGTATTGAATGTACGACACAAAGTTGAATTCAAGGCATCATTGATTACCTGGTAACGGTCACGCTTCGGATAAATACTGATCGTCTCACGGATACGATCGAATACAACCACGGTATCGTTGATAGAGTAACCGATGATTGTCAAGATAGCCGCAATGAATGTCTGGTCAACTTCCATAGAGAACGGCAACAGTTTCCATAACAACGTATAGAAAGAGATAATACATAAAGTAGTTGTTGCAACAGAAGCAAACGCACCTACCGAGAATGATACATCTCGGAAACGTAACAGGATATAAGCGGCCATACAGATCATAGAGAAGATAACCGCCAAGATTGCGCTGTTCTTAATATCATCAGCCATAGACGGACCTACTTTCTGTGAACTCTGGATATAATCAGAAACGAACTGGTCCAAAGTCGTACCGTCTTTCAATAACGGTTTCAAACCTTCGTACAGTTTTGATTCGATTTTCTGGTCGATATTCGGATCTTGTACATCAATCTTATAGTTGGTAGAGATACGAACCTGATCTTGTGTACCGATAGTAATAACACTTACGGCACCATCCAACTGAGCATCCAACAACTTACGAACTTCGTCGGTCTTCACATTCTGATCAAAACGAACGATATAGTTACGACCACCGGTAAAGTCAATACCCTTGTTCAATCCAATTGTCATCATTGAGATAGCTCCCAATACTACAATTGCCAACGGAATCAAATAACCCACCTTACGAGCATCCAAGAAGTTCACCTTCGGATTCTTCAACAAATCTTTTGTCAGGTTTGTAACGAAAGTCACATTCTTCAGTTTGTCTTTTGCCAACAGTGATTCATAAACAATACGAGTCAAGAATACAGCTGTCAAGAATGATGCGAGCAAACCAATAATCATTGTAGTGGCGAAACCACGGATAGGACCTGTACCGAAGTAGAACAATACGATACCTGTAATGATTGAAGTTAAGTTAGAGTCGAAGATCGCAGAGAAAGCGTTGCTATAACCATCAGCGATTGCCTTAGCCAATGTCTTTCCGGCACGAAGTTCTTCTTTCGTACGTTCATAAATCAACACGTTTGCATCGACAGCCATACCCAGCGTCAACACCATACCGGCAATACCCGGCAATGTCAATACAGCTTGGAAGGATGCCAAAATACCCATCGTAAAGAAAATGTTTACTACCAAAGCACCATCGGCAATCAAACCTGGGATGACACCGTAGAAAGCACACATGTAAAGCATCAACAATACCAAAGCCAACACGAATGAAATCACACCGGCGTTGATAGCTTCCTGACCCAGTGACGGACCAACTACATCTTCCTGTACGATGTGAACAGAAGCGGCCATCTTACCAGACTTCAACACGTTTGCCAAGTCTTTTGCTTCTTCTGGAGTAAAGTTACCTGTAATCTGAGAGTGACCTCCTGTAATTTCACCTTGTACATTCGGAGCTGAATAAACCATATCATCCAGTACAATGGCAATGGAACGGCCTACATTATCTTTTGTCAGACGAGCCCATGCTTTAGCTCCTTCTGCATTCATCGTCATACTTACCTGCTGACCAGAAATACCCGGCTGCTGTACGAAGTCTGAACTTGCATCCGTAATTACATCACCACCTAAAGCTGGAGAACCGTCGCGGTTAGTTACCTTCAAAGCATATAATTCGAAGAACAAACCTTTTTCATCCATGGCTTTTACACCCCACTTCAGTGCTAAGTTACGAGGCAGCGCATCTTTCACTTGCTTCATGTTCAGATACTCGTTGATCTTTTCCATGTCTTTAGCCTGAGCGTAACCAACCACAGCACTCGGAGCCAACTGTCCGTTATATTGATTCAACTGCAATAAAGCGAACAACGGATGCTGTTTAGCAAATTCTTCAGCAGACTGATTCTGTTCAGCCTCCGGAGAATCCTGAATCTTTGCCAGCAAAGAGTCTGTTTCGCTTGTAGTAGCTGCTTGATTTGTAGAATCAGCTTTTGCTACATTATCTGCTTCGGCAGAAGCTACAGCTGTAGAGTCTGCTTCACTGCTTGCAGCCAATACAGAAGCCAAAGCGTTATCAGCTGCTACCAGTTGCTGATAGATTTCCGGCAATTTGTATGTTTCCCAAAACTCCAGATTGGCACTACCCTGTAACAATTTACGTACACGTTCCGGTTCTTTCACACCAGGAAGTTCGACCAAGATACGTCCTGCTGTTTCCAGACGCTGAATGTTTGGAGAAACAACACCGAAACGGTCAATACGAGTACGCAATACATTGAATGAATTATCGATAGCACTCTGTAATTCTTCACGTAATACGGCAATTACCTGATCATCCGAACTCTGCGGTGTAATCTTTTCTTTCAACTCGAAAGTACTGAAGATGGTAGCCAGGCGAGCATTGCTATCCAAAGCCTTGTATTCGTCGGCAAACAAGCTAATGAAATCTTTCTGGCTGGAAGCTTGTTTGGCATAAGCCAAATCCAACGCCTTGTTGAAGTTTTCATCCGGGTTGTTGTTTGACAAAGAACGAATCACATCAGGTACACTTAACTCAAGAATGACGTTCATACCGCCCTTCAAGTCAAGACCTAAGCTAATTTCCATCTCGCGGCATTCCTTAAGCGTATAGCCTAACCATACCTTCTCCGTAGATAATGAGTCTAAGTACAGACTCTCTTTCACAGGGTCACCTCCTGCATACTCAACCGCCTTTTTATTGTATCTATTTGTCACAAACGAGAAGGACAAATAGAACAAACAAACAAGCGTCAGCAGCACAGCAAAGACCTTTACAAATCCTTTGTTTTGCATTTTGAACTTATTATTTTTGTTATTACATTATTATATCCAATTTTTCACAGGGTGCAAATATAGAGTTTTTTTTCCTGATTAAGAGGAATTATAATAATTATTTACTTTTTTGATACCTAATAAATGAAGCAAATATCTATCTTTGGAGAAAAAATAGCTTTATTCTTATGAAACATTTATTTTTATTGTTGGCATTTCTGCCTTTCTTCTTATCCGCTCAAGAAGATGCTAAATATCTGGAAGGTGCGGTTCCTGTAGAAAACGGAAAAGTAGTTTTCACTAAAGAGATTCAAATTCCTTCTCTCTCCCAAAATGAAGTTTATGAAACAGCCTTGAAATGGGCAGAAGAAAGATTTAATAACGAGGATTGCCGCGTGGTATATCAGAACCGCGACAAAGGAGAAATGGCTGCCACCGGAAAAGAGTACATCATCTTTTCCAGCACAGCGTTGTCACTCGACCGCTCGAAAATGAGTTATCAGGTACTTATCTATTGCCAGGACCAGCTTTGTACGATCAAGCTGACCAATATTCGTTATGATTATGATGTTGCTTATCAGAGAGAGCCTGAAAAATACATTGCGGAAGAATGGATTACAGACGAAAACAGCATCCGCAAAGGGAAATTAAACCGTATCAGCGGTAAATTCCGTCGTAAAACCATTGATTTCGCCGATGAATTGTTTACCGGTGCCATGAATGCATTCGGACAACAAGCCATGCAGGCACAGGCTGTAACCCCGACACCATCGAAGGAAGCAGAAACAGCTCCTGTAAAAGAAACTAAACCGGCGGCTCAATCGGGTGCAATTCTAAATGGCCCGGAGGGATTTACGCGGATGGATGCCGGTAATATTCCGAATACATTAAAACAACTTTTGCCGGATAGCGACATGCGCATCAAGATGGCCGACAACAACCTCAACGAAAGCAAGGCTGAATGGAAAGGTATCAGCACACTCTTCGGTAAAGAAATCGCTTCTTTCTCAACGGATGCCAACTCTGCTTTCTGCAAGGGTGTAAAAGTAGGTGAAATATATACCATCCAGTTCTCTAAGAAGCCGTTCTCACAAGATGCAGTCTGGATGATACTGGAATGTAAAATGCAAGGTCTGACTCCGGATGGAAATAACCAGACGGTTATCGGAGAAATTGTAAATGTATGGATAAAATAAACATGGATAATATGAAGAGAATTATCATAGCATTGTTGCTCTTGTTCCCTGTGCTTGTTTCTGCACAGGGACACAAAGGCTCTGTGGAGGCTTGTTCCCCGATGAAAAACGGGAAAATATATTATGAAGACCAAGTGGATATGGATGGCATGAGCCAAAAGACCATTTTCAACGGTATCAGCAAATGGGCCAAAAAGAATTATGGGAAAGATGTTTTCCTCTCAAATGTAGTTACAAACAAGAAGAAGCATACGATTCTGGTCAGCTCGACGGTTGAACTGTTGCTGAATGATACGGATAAAACCTTGGTTACCTACCGGATGTTCATCGAATGTTTCGAAGGAAAATATACAGCCAGCATGACGGATATCAAATATGAGTATGATCCGAAGAACGAAAAGAAGCATAAAGACATTCCGGCTGAAGATGTCATTGCCAACGGCGGCAAAGGCAACAAGGTTTCTTATATCAAGAATCCGAAGCTATTCTGTGATGCCACTTATTTCTTTGCTGAAAACTTATTCGGCGACGTCTTCAATTCATTAGACGAAAATATGGAATAAATATTACCTCAGACCATTATTCCAATTGCAGGTAACACCACATGGGATAATGGTCTGAATAATCCACATGTTCTACCGTACAATTATAAGGTTTTATATTGGGTGAACAGAGAATATGGTCGATCCTGAACCAAAAGAAATTCTCATTATACGAAATTCCCATTCCTCTTCCGGATGCCGAAAAAGCATCAGTCAGTCCTTTTCCTATCGTATGATGCGCATACGAAATCGGCGTATCATTAAAATCTCCGCAGACAATAGTATATTCATTGGACGAATCAGCAATCGCTTTAGCGACACTTCTTGCCTGTGCGGCACGGATCTTAAAGGCAGCGCCTAATTTCTGTTGGATAGTTCCCTTCAAATTTCCAAAGCTTTCTGAATCCATTTCCTTGATAAAGGAAGCATACTTGGAACGGTCTTCCGAAGTCAGCTTGAAAGATTCCAGATGATTGTTTATCAAAGTAATCTTTTTATCCTTGACGCGTATGGTATGTACAGCCGAACCATTATACCGGCTGTCGTACTTGATCCGCCGGCTCTTTTCTATCGGATACTTGGAAAAGACGGCTATTCCGTAACGTAGTCGTCCGGCGCGGTTCAAATAGACGATCGAACGATAGGGATACATATCCAGTTCCTTGTAGATCTTCTTCTTGGTCAGAAACTTACTTTGCGTATCTTCGGCATATTCCTGCAAGCAGACGATATCGGCTCCCGAACGGGCGATGTAGTCGATCGTCGGATTCGGATTCTCTTTGGTATGTGGTTTGTAACCGAATGCCATTATATTATAGGTAAGAAGCTTGATGGTATTTTCCTGCGGAATGTCATCAACCTGCGAATGAAAGGGGAAATAAAGTTTTACCTGCCCCCAACACAACAGGAAAGAAAGCAGACCAATCCAAATAAAACGCCATTCCTGCGTAAAAAGCCAGTAACCGGTCAGGCATAAATTCAAGATACAGAATACCGGGAAACCTAATTCCAAATAAGCTCCCAGGGTAAATGTCTCCGGAGAAATCCGATCGGACAACGCAGCCAAAAGAAACAGAATGACAATCACGATATGAACTGTCAGGAAAAATGACTGAAATATGATCCGAAAGAATTTCATATACCTTTATTTTTTACTGGCATCAAACAACTGTTTCTTCTCGTCGGAAGTAAGACTCTGGTAACCCGATCGCTTCAGCTTGTCCAGAATAGCATCCAGATCAGCGGCTTCGCGTTGCTTGCGAGCATTGTATTCATAATCGGTCTCAGGACGTTTGTATGTCACTTTCATACGCGGCTTACGGGAAAAGAGGTTGGCCAGTTTATCAAGCAAACGGTTTAACGGACGGGTTATATCTTTTCCGGCTCGCATCCGCGAAGCGAACAGGATACCAAACAAGGCACCGCCGATATGAGCCAAATGACCGCCGGCATTGCCAGATGTAATAGAAAGCAAATCGAGCAATAATGTCAGAATAGCCAGATAATAGATTTTGATTCGTCCGATCAGGAAGAGCATGACTTCTTCTTCGCGGGCATAAAACGAAACACCGAAGACAATCGCCATGACCGAAGCCGAAGCGCCTAACAGAAAACTATAAGGCGCCGAATCGGCATAATAAGGAAAAATATTATAAGCCAGCATAAAAAGGAAGGCGCCAAAGATACCTCCCGACAAATAGACGCCCAACAGTTTCCGCTGATCAAAATGATTCAGGAACATCCGTCCGAACCAATACAACCACAACAGGTTAAACAGGACATGCAATACTTCGTAATGCGTAAACATATAAGTCAAAACCGACCACGGCTGACGCAGGAATACTTCAAAAGAAGAAGGGAATTCCAGATAACGCAGATAATATGTCCCGTCGAGGTTGAACAGCAACAAGAAGATATCCGCCAGACGTATCAGCAAAAAGAGGGCAATGTTCACATAAATAATGCGAAGCAAGATATCGCCTTCCCGAAAACGAGTTTGTATGTTAGATAAAAAACTGTCCATTACTCAAATCTTTCTTCTTCCAATATCTAATCAACAAATAACCAAAAAGCATACCTCCCAGATGGGCAAAGTGAGCAACGCTGTCTCCACGGAAATTGGCTACACCCATAGTCAGTTCAGCCAATCCGTAAAAGATAACGAAATATTTAGCCTTAATAGGAATCGGCACAAACATCAGATACAGGGGAACATTCGGAAACAGCATACCAAATGCCAGCAAGATACCGAAAACAGCTCCGGAAGCACCGACGGTTACAAACAAATTATAGAAATCAGCTTTGTCCAATATTTGTCCGCCTCCGATGTTCACCAGTTCTTGCGGAGCATTGATCACGTCTCTCAAATCAAAATACCACGTCAATTCCTGCACCAGTCCGGCACCAATACCCGTCACCATGTAAAAGATCAGGAAACGCTTTGGTCCCCAAACATTTTCAAGGACACGACCGAACATATACACAGCAAACATATTGAAAAATACATGCGCAAACGAATGCGTATCATGCATGAACATATAGGAAATCAACTGAAAAGGATAAAAATCGGTGGCTCCCGGAAAATGCAATCCCAATAAACTGATCAGATCGATTCCGGCTTTCGGCAAACTCAGGCTTGCCACCCAAAATAAAAGATTAATGATAATAAGATTCTTTGTCACTACCGGGATTCTATCTAAGAATCCTCCGCCATTTTGATTCATCATACTTTATTTTCTTGCGCAATAACTTTGATTTATATCTCGCAAAGGTAAATATATTTTGCTTTTAACCTCAAAAATGAAGATAAAACATCATTCACGTGTAAAAAAAACAGCATTTATTTTGCTCGCTCACAAAATAAAAGTACTTTTGGAACGATTTATCGTTCTAATTTTCAAAACGAAAACATACTATTAATTACATAATTATTTTCATTATGAACAAAACAGAATTTATCAATTCAATTGCAGAAAAATCTGGATTGAGTAAAGTAGATGCCAAAAAGGCATTAGACGCTTTCGTGGATACAGTAGCTTCCGAATTAAAAGCAGGTAATAAAGTAGCCATTCTAGGTTTCGGTACTTTTAGCGTAAATGAAAAAGCCGCTCGTACGGGTTTGAACCCAAGAACCAAAGAATCAATCGTTATTCCGGCTCACAACGTAGCTAAGTTCAAACCGAGTAACGAACTGAACGATTCGCTGAATTGATTCTATTTTTTCACGGAATAATAAACAAAGGTGCAAACTTATCGGTTGCGCCTTTTTTCTTTTTCCGAAATATCATTTTGACTTCCCAATAATCCTATCCGTATCTTTTTATCAATTTTACAGCCATTTTTTAAACGCTTCTTTTTCGTATTCAGGCATTTTTCAGCGATATTTTGGCTCTTTTTTCAACAAAACAAACCAAAAACAGGCTTTTTCATGCCTGAAAACGAAGAAATTCATGCCTATGAATTTCAAAAAAGACCTTACTTTTTCAGGATTTCCTGCCTATATTTTCCGAAAAAGCCCGGCAGAAACGGAAATAAAAGTCCCGAATTTCGGATTCCGGGCCTTTTCCATCCACAAAAAGCTCATTTTTTCTTCGTCAACCATACTCAAATCCAACTATCAATCTGCTTGTATTTGCACGATCTGAAAAACAGAAGAATTAAAAACATGACTTCCATGCCTATCTTTTCCTCCACTTGTCAATTGATTGACTTTATTTCCAGCCATTTTGTCAAACCTAAAGTCCAAATACAGCGCATAAAACCAAACTGTCCCGTATTCATTCCCGTACAGCGCAAGGATTGAAGGGGTATTTTGACAAAATGACAAAATGCTCATTTAGTAAAAAAGTAAGTCAACGGATTCATTTCCGTACGGATAGAAGCAGTAAATATCAGCGAAAAGACGTACCTTTGCCGAAAATTAGCTAATAGAAGACGATAGATATGGTTATTGAACAGCAAATTACCGGTTCTGTCATTGCCGGTATTAAAGAATTGTATGGTGCAGATGTAGCAGAGGCACAAGTACAGTTGCAGAAAACAAAGAAAGAATTCAAAGGACATCTTACTTTGGTTGTCTTTCCTTTCCTGCGTATGTCCAAGAAATCTCCGGAGCAGACTGCTCAAGAATTGGGCGAATACCTGGTAAAAAACGAACCGGCTGTAGCGGAGTTCAATGTCATCAAAGGTTTCTTAAACCTAACCGTTGCCAGTGGTTGCTGGATTGATTTGTTGAACGAAATCAATGCGGCTCCGGAATATGGCTTTACGAAAGCGACTGAAAACTCGCCGCTGGTTATGATTGAATATTCTTCTCCTAACACAAACAAGCCTTTACATTTAGGTCACGTTCGTAATAACCTGTTAGGATATAGTTTGTCGAAGATCATGGAAGCCAACGGTAATAAGGTAGTTAAAACCAATATCGTGAACGACCGTGGTATCCATATCTGCAAATCCATGTTGGCTTGGCAGAAATGGGGCAATGGTATTACACCCGAAAAGGCAGGTAAGAAAGGCGATCACCTCATCGGTGATTTCTATGTCTTGTTCAGCAATAAACTGAAAGAAGAAACATCGGCACTCGAAGCACAGGGTATGACAAAAGAAGAAGCCGAAGCAGCTTCTCCTTTGATGCGGGAAGCCCGCGAAATGCTCCGTAAGTGGGAAGCCGGAGATCCGGAAATCCGTTCGTTGTGGAAAATGATGAACGACTGGGTATATGCCGGATTCGATGAAACCTACAAAATGATGGGTGTCAATTTCGACAAGATCTATTATGAATCTGAAACCTATCTGGAAGGTAAAAGCAAAGTACTGGAAGGATTGGAAAAAGGTATTTTCTATCGCCGGGAAGACGGTTCGGTATGGGCTAACTTAACAGCCGAAGGACTGGATGAAAAGCTTTTGCTCCGTGCTGACGGTACTTCTGTTTACATGACACAGGATATCGGTACAGCAAAATTGCGCTTCGACGATTACCCCATCAACAAGATGATCTATGTGGTAGGTAACGAACAGAACTATCACTTCCAGGTATTGTCAATCCTGTTGGACAAACTCGGATTCGAATTCGGTAAGGGTCTGGTACATTTCTCTTACGGTATGGTTGAATTGCCGGAAGGAAAGATGAAGAGCCGCGAAGGAACCGTAGTTGATGCCGACGACCTGATGGAAGAAATGATCAATACAGCCCGCGAAATCTCTCAGGAATTAGGAAAACTGGATGGTCTGACTCCGGAAGAAGCCGAAGATATTGCCCGGATGGTTGGTTTGGGTTCACTGAAATACTTCATCCTGAAAGTAGATCCGCGCAAGAATATGACATTCAATCCGAAAGAATCTATTGACTTCAATGGTAATACTGGTCCTTTCATTCAATATACACATGCACGTATCTGCTCCGTATTGCGTAAAGCAGCAGAACTGGGAATCGTTTTACCGGCAGCCTTACCAACGAACTTCGAGCTTTCGGAAAAAGAAGAAGGATTGATTCAAATGTTGGCCAACTTCAAAGCTGTCGTAAAAGAAGCTGGCGAAACTTATAGTCCGGCACTGATAGCCAACTATACATACGATTTGGTAAAAGAATACAATCAGTTCTACCATGACTTCTCAATCTTACACGAAGCTGACGAACAACTGAAAGTATTCCGTCTGGTTCTTTCAGCCAACGTTGCCAAGATCGTGAAGGAAGGCATGGGCTTATTGGGTATTGAAGTTCCGGAACGGATGTAAAATCCCGCCGGAAACTTATTCCATCCAAAACGGAATAAATAATCATTTTGATACATTTCAGTCAACGGATTATAGGGAATATTGACGAAAAAGACCAAACAGTCTTCGGTTCTCCCTATAATCCGTTACTTTTTCACATAACAATTCTTCTCTAAATTAGATTAATTTATCATTAGTTCTTATCTTAAACCTCTTTATTTACACCCTATTTTCTCCAATTTGTTTTCTATTTCTTAATTCTTTCCGTTAAATATCCCTAATATTAAGTATCATGTGATACAAGGTACTTATTATATTCATACATTTGTTTCGCTAACAGATAGAACAATGCGAAAGCATAATGGAACACAAGGCTTCGAGTATCAGCCCAGATCAGAGAAGTGGATCAGGAAAAGAGAGCGTGAATCTGATGAAAAGTTGGTACAATACCGAAAATTATCGATGCAAATTTGTAACAAAAACAATCCGCATTGCGTCTAATACATAAACATTAAAGTAATGATCGAACTACGAGACATCAACAAGACGTATTTTAATGGAGCACCACTCCATGTCTTGAAAGGAATCAACCTGGATATCGAAAAAGGAGAAATGGTTTCTATCATGGGAGCTTCGGGTTCCGGGAAATCGACTTTACTGAATATCCTCGGTATTCTCGACACATACGACACGGGAACCTATACTTTGAACGGGCAACTGATTAAAGACTTAAGTGAAAGCCGGGCAGCCGAATTAAGAAACCGGATGATCGGATTCATCTTTCAATCGTTTAATCTGATTTCGTTTAAGAATGCCATGGAAAACGTCGCGCTTCCTCTTTATTATCAGGGTATTTCCCGAAAGAAGCGAAATGCCATGGCGTTGGATTACCTGGATATGGTCGGATTAAAGGACTGGGCTGAGCACATGCCCAACGAAATGTCTGGAGGACAAAAGCAGCGTGTGGCTATTGCCCGTGCCCTGATTGCCAAGCCTCAGATTATTTTGGCAGACGAACCAACTGGAGCATTGGACAGTAAGACGACGGTTGAAGTCATGGAATTGCTGCGTAACGTCAACAAAGAAGGAATGACAATGATCATTGTCACGCATGAACAGTCAGTAGCCGATGCGACTGATCGTATCATTCGCCTGAAAGACGGATTGATTTCGAATATAGAAAAAGGGAAAGGTCATGTTTGAATTTGATGATTTTAGAGAGATTTGGAGTACCATCAAGCAGAACAAGCTCCGTACGTTCTTGACCGGTTTCTCCGTTTCATGGGGAATCTTCATGCTGATCATTATGTTGGCTGCTGGAAATGGACTGAGGAACGGCGTGATGCATAACTTCCGGAACATGTCGATGAACAAGGTTCAAGTCTGGAATGGTTACACCAACAAGCCATGGAAAGGTATGCAATCCGGTCGAGTCATCCATTTCAAGGAAACAGACCTGCCGATCTTGAAGAACCGGTTCAAGGAAATTGACTTACTATCGGCCAACGTTTGGCACAACGATACACTCTATGTCAATAAAGAATTTATCAGCGGAGAAATGCAAGGCGTCTTCCCAGACCACGCAAAGATCAATTATGTGAATGTGAAATCAGAAAACGGACGTTTCATCAACGATCTGGATATGCGGGAAGAGCGCAAAGTCATCGTATTAAGTCCGCGTATGGCTGAAGTCCTTTTCCCCGGACAGAATGCGTTGGGGCAATATATCAAAGCAGGGAAACTGATGTGGCAGGTCGTGGGTATATACAACGACGATGAGAAAAGCAACAATGCGCCGGCTTATATTCCCTTCACCACAGCTCGCAGTCTGTATAACAAAGGATATGGATTCAGCAGTTTCTCCTTTACCTTAAAGGGTGTCGTCAGCAAGGAAGCCAACGAGAAATTCGAGAAAGACTTCCGGGCTTTGATGGCTCAGCTACATCAATTCGACCCGACTGATACCAATGCTATCGGTATGTGGAACACGGCTGAGAGTTTCCGTATGATGAATAATATCATGAACGGTATTGCTTTGTTTATATGGGTTGTCGGTATCGGTACCTTAATTGCCGGAATCGTAGGCGTAAGTAATATCATGCTGATTACAGTCCGTGAACGAACGAAGGAGTTTGGTATCCGAAAAGCAATCGGAGCCAAGCCGTCTTCTATCCTGCGTTTAATTATTACGGAATCTATTTTGGTAACAGCTGTCTTCGGATATATCGGTATGCTGGGAGGAATCGGACTGACCGAGCTAATTAATAGCGGGATGGAAGCAGCCGGAGTCGGTGAAAACCCGGGACAAGGTGGTACGATCTTCCTCAACCCGACAGTTAATTTAAGTATCGCTTTAGCTTCAACGCTACTGATTGTCATAGCTGGCGTGCTGGCAGGTTACTTTCCTGCCCGGAAAGCTGTTAGCATCAGTGCCATCGAAGCCATGAGAACTGAATAAAGAAAGGAGCGAGTATGTTTTTAATCGATAGAGACAGATGGATTGAAATATGGGTAACCATCACCCGAAATAAAACAAGAAGCCTGCTGACTTGCTTTGGTGTCTTTTGGGGAATCTTAATGTTGGTCTTGCTTTTAGGAGCAGGAACAGGATTAAAGAATGCAGTTTTAGGTGAGACGGAAGGTGTTGCCACCAACTCAGTCTTCTTTTATGCAGACAAAACTAGTATACCTTATAAAGGATTTAATAAAGGAAGAAGTTGGGATTTGCGTAATCGTGATGTCGCAACTATCCAACGGGAAGTAGAAGGTGTTGATCAGATCGCACCGATGATCTTTGGAAGCAGTAACGATAAGAATGTAGTATATGGACAAAACAGTGGTACATACCATGTAAAAGGTGTTACTCCTGCTTACTTCTTCATCGAGACACAAGATATGTTGTTCGGTCGCCCGCTCAACACGATCGATGAGAAAGAGAAACGAAAAGTATGTACCATCGGAATGGATGTTAATAAAGCTCTTTTCCAGAATGGGAATCCGTGCGGGAAATACATTCGGGTAAACGGATTGTATTATCAGGTTGTCGGTGTAACAAAAGCCAAATCAACCAACATGAATATCAATGGGCGCTCTGATGAAAGTGTATTTATTCCGTTCAGTACCTTGCAACAGAGTATGAATCTTGGCGATAAGATTTTCCTGGTTGCCATCAGTATTCTGCCAAACTATGATGTGGAAGCGATTATCCAGCAAGCCAAGCAAATCATCTTTCAGCAGAATGAAATTGCTCCGGAAGATCCGCAGGCTTTGGGAACCATTAACATTGCAGAGATGTTTCGTACCTTTTATCTGCTGTTTATGGGAATCGATATTCTGATTTGGATTGTAGGTTTAGGAACTTTATTAGCAGGTATTATCGGAGTTAGTAATATCATGATGGTAACGGTTAAGGAACGGACTAAGGAAATTGGTGTACGCCGCGCATTGGGTGCAAAGCCATTCGATATCATTTCGCAAGTAATGAGTGAAAGTCTTATGCTGACAGCCATGGCAGGCTTACTGGGACTAAGTACAGGCGTATTCTTATTGGACTTCGTCAATCGTATCCTGACAGCTACACCCAGCGATGATATTGTGATTAAAGATCCGAGTGTCAATATACAAACAGCGGTTGCCGCCACCATTATTCTATTAATTAGTGGACTATTGGCAGGACTGATTCCGGCATGGCGTGCTATGCAAATCAAGGCAATCGATGCATTAAGAGATGAATAATATAAAAAAACTCAATGAATATGAAGAACAGAATCGTGAAGAAGATTATGAGAACGCTGTTGCTTGTCATTATCTTCGCTGCCGTAGGAGGAACTTTCTATTTCCTTTGGCAGAAGGCACAACCGGTAATTACGGTGTATGAGATCGTAACACCAACTATCGGTAACGTAGAAACAAAAGCCGTAGCGACAGGAAATGTAGAGCCCCGTTACGAAGTCGAAATTAAACCTCAAATCTCCGGTATTATTGCTGAACTGAAGAAAGAAGCCGGTCAGATGGTAAAGCAAGGAGAAATCATTGCAACCATTAAGGTAATTCCGGAAATGGTACAATTAAACAGTGCCGAATCTCGGGTTAATCTGGCGGAAATCTCCCTCAAACAGGTAGAAGAAGTCTATAAACGAGACGAACAACTCTACCAGCAGGGTGTTATTGCCCAAGAAGAATTCGAAGCCAGTAAGGCGAATTATCAAAAGGCAGTAGAAGAACGTAACACAGCCCAAAGCGAATTAGAGATTGTCCGTGACGGTATTTCCAAAAACTCCAACGTAAGTAGTACGACCCAAATCCGCAGTACGATAACGGGAATGATTCTGGATATTCCTGTTAAGGTTGGTAACTCAGTGATCCAGGCAAATAACTTCAACGACGGAACAACGATTGCGACGGTGGCTGATATGAACGATATGATCTTTAAAGGGAAAGTAGATGAAACCGAAATTGGTCGTATTCACGAAGGAATGCCTATCAAACTGACCATCGGAGCGATGGAAAGCCGTAAGCTGGATGCGCAATTGGAATACGTTTCTCCAAAAGGCGTAGAAGAGAACGGTGCCATTCAGTTCGAGATTAAGGCTGCTTTACAAGTACCGGAAGATGCTTTTATCCGCGCCGGTTACAGTGCCAATGCCGAGATCGTTCTTAAACGGGCTGACAGTGTATTGACTATCCCTGAAAGTACAGTCGAATTTAATGGCGATTCTACCTTCGTCTATCTGTTGAAACAGGAGAAACCGGAACAGATGTTCGAAAAGAAACAAATCGAAATCGGTCTTTCCGACGGTATCAATATTGAAGTTAAAAGCGGACTGGATAGGGATACGAAGATTCGTGGCGCAGCTATCCAACCGGAAAAATAACCCTTAAGCAGCAGATGTTATGAAACGATTGATTCTATTAACAGGAATTTCCGCCTGCTTGCTTTCGGCTCCAGCTTGGAGTAACGAGCCTGTCAAGACGTGGTCGCTCGAAGAATGTATCCGCTATGCGATAGAACATAATATAGATCTGAAGCAACGGCAGCTCGATCATGACAATAAGAAGGTGGAATTGCATACTAGTAAGTATAGTTGGCTGCCTGACTTGAATGCAAATATTGGACAGAACTTCGACTTTGGCCGTTCACCTTCGAAGACGGGTGTGATTGTGGATCAGAATTCAGCCAACAGTTCGGCTTCTATTTCCTTGTCGATGCCGATCTTCGACGGTTTTAAGATTCCAAACGACATTGCAGCCAAACGATTGAACCTGCAAGCGGCCGTAGAAAACCTGAATAAAGCGAAAGAAGATCTCTCTATCAACATTGCTTCGTATTATTTGCAGGTTTTATACAACAAAGAGATGGCAAAAATTGCCGAACTACAATTGGCTTTGAGTCAAGAGCAAATCACCAAGACGGAAGCCATGGTAAAAGCGGGGAAAGTTCCGTTGTCACAACTCTATGATATCAAGGCGCAGGCTGCCAACGATGAAGTATCGCTGACTGAAGCCCGCAATAATGTCAAGCTGGCTTTGCTGGATTTGGCACAGAGTCTGGAGCTGGAACGGAACGGAACGGAATTTGATATCGTCACACCGGCAACGGATAACGCAGTCAATACCTATATGAGCAGTATCATTCCGCCGGATGATATTTATCAACAGGCAGTAACATTCAAGCCTCAAATCAAGGAACAAGAGTATCTGTTGGAAAGTATGAAAAAGCAATTGAAAGTAGCTCAGTCGTATTATTATCCGAAGATTAACTTCGGAGCCAGCTATTCCAATGGTTATTATCATTACTATACCGGAGATGTTGAAATGCCCGCTTTCTCGGATCAGTTGGCACAGAACGGACGAAAAACTATCGGTTTTTCGTTAAGTATTCCGCTTTTCAACCGCTTCCAGGTACGGAACAGTGTACGTCAAGCACGTATCGGTATTCACAATCAGGAACTGATGATGGAGAATACCAAGAAAACGCTCTATAAAGAGATACAACAGGCTTATTATAATGCAACGGCTGCACAAGAAAAGTACTTGGCATCCGACAAATCCGTCCAGGCAAGCGAGGAAGCTTTCAAGTATGCCGAAGACCGGTACAACGCAGGAAAGAGTACGGTATTCGAATTCAACGAAGCAAAAACCAAGTATGCAATAAGCTTAGCCGAACAGGCACAATCCAAATATGAATTCATTTTCCGGACCAAGATTTTGGACTTCTACAACGGCACACCACTGAAGTTATAAACATTCCCGGAAAAGAAATAAGAAAAAGGAGCCAAGGAATAGAAAACTATCTATACCTTTGGCTCCTTAAAACTTTTCAGGCATGAATCATCTGTATAAAAGAGATCTGACCAATGGCTCCATTGCCGGCAGTATGCTTCACTTTGCCTTACCGCTTATGCTGGGGAACCTGTTACAACAATGCTATAATATTGCCGACACACTTATCGTTGGTCAGGTACTGGGTGCAGAAGCTTTGGCAGCAGTCGGCTCTTCTTACGCTCTGATTGTCTTTATTACTTCCATCTTTATCGGCTTATGTATGGGATGTAGTGCCGTCCTTTCCATTCAATATGGAGCTAAAGACATCCGACAGATGAAACAAAGTATTTTCTCGTCCCTGCTGATCGTAGGAGGAACGACGCTCCTGCTCAATATCTTGTCGCTAGCTTTCCTTTCACCCATCATCAAGATGCTGCAAACGCCACCCGAACTTGAAACAATGACTTACCGGTATCTTTTTCTTATCTTCTTGGGCATGATACCGATGGCCGTTTATAATTTCTATGCCTTTCTGCTTCGTTCGGTAGGTAATTCCTCCAGTCCGTTGTATTTTCTGCTTATATCTGTTGCTCTTAATATCGTATTGGATGTACTGTTCATGGTAGGACTGAAAATGGGTGTGGAAGGAGCTGCCATGGCAACCGTTATCTCTCAAATCGTTTCTGCCGCAGGTATCTATCTATATACGTGGAAACAATTCCCGGAATTACGTTTATCGCGCGATGACCGGCAGATTGATTTTTCCTCTATTCGGAAGATTGCATCCTTTTCTTACCTGACTTGCATGCAACAGTCGGTCATGAATCTGGGCATTCTAATGGTACAAGGACTTGTAAACAGCTTTGGAACAACCGTAATGGCCGCATTTGCCGCAGCCGTTAAAATCGATTCCTTTACCTATATGCCGGTACAAGATTTCGGAAATGCCTTTTCAACCTTCATCGCCCAAAACTTCGGTGCCAGAAGACAAGACCGGATACGCCGGGGAATCCGTTGTGCCTGGCTGACAACCACGCTGTTTGCTGGTATCGTATCTATACTGGTTTTCTTCTTTGCTACCGAACTGATGAGAATATTCATTCCAGCATCCGAACAAGAAATCATATCAATCGGTGTCGCCTATCTGCAAATCGAAGGAAGCTTCTACATCGGAATTGGTTATTTATTCCTGTTCTACGGATATTTCCGAGCCATATCCCGTCCTTCCGTTTCCCTGATTCTGACAATCATTTCACTAGGAACAAGAGTCATCCTCTCCTATTCGCTGGCCGCTATCCCGAGTTTAAGTTACAACGGCATCTGGTGGTCTGTTCCCATCGGTTGGATCTTAGCAGATATTGCCGGTGTTTTATTCTATAGAAGGCAAGCCATCCTTGTAGATAGATCCACTACATAGAATTTCCAATTCAATATGTCTATTAATAAATTACAATGTACATATACTTGACATAAAAGAAAAAAGCTATCTTTGTAAAGGAACAAAGCTTTGGAATACAGAGCTTGATATAAAACGATAAATATGGATCATCTTAAAAAACAAATGACAAGAGAAGACGTCTTGCAACGATTTGAGGCTACCCGCAAAAAGAAACAGGAATATATAACCAAGCTGGAAAAAGAACTGAAAGCGGAATTCAAAAAACGTACAGGCGAAGAAGCTACTAATTTCGAGGTATGGTAAGATTAGACTTGGATCGTATCAATAAGAATTCTCCTTATTTTGTAATCTCAACCAACGATAGTTCATGCTATAAGTTCGTTACAGATTACAATATAAATTATGCTGTTAGCTTCTTAGAAGACGAATTATTACTGAATTGTGAGTCATATCAGTTTATCATAGCTAATACGAACAATAAAAAGTCTCCACGCGATCCTAAACTTCTCCTATCCATCATGGCCATCATTCACGAATTCTTTGAAAGCACCAAAGCTGCCTTATTATATATTTGTGAAACAGGTGATAGTAGACAAAGCATGAGAAATCGTCTATTTGAATTTTGGTTTAACTCGTCACCTCGTAAGTCTGAATTCATTTTTATTTCAGCCAACATTGAAGACGCAGAAGGCGTCCAAAATTATGTTGCAATCATTTCAAGATTAGATAATCCTCAACTCAAAGATGTTGTCAGTGAATTTACAGAAACTATGCAATTATTTAGCCAGAAACCAACTTAAGCCAAATTTAAAACATCAAAAGTCTCTCCGCCCTATTTCCTCAATTTCCTTTCCGATACAACGGATGCTTTAAGGAAGCTATATTGACAATCTTCTTTTCGTCCCGCAAACGTTTCAAATGACGGACAGCTGTTGAATACGTTAGTCCGCAATATTCCTGGAATTGACTACGGGTCAATGTTTCCTTCTCTTCAAAGTAAGCTGCCACCATCTCATCGATCTGTGTGTCCGTATAAGCCTTTGAATGCGATTTATCCTTCTGACGAACAAAATCAGTCCGTTGCAACAGATGTTTCATCCGTGCTGCCGGACGAAAGGCAACCGACTTAAATTGAATCGATTCCGCACGTACTTCTTTCGGAGATTTAACGGGCGGACATTTCAATGTCATCTGCAAATATCCGATTCCATCCAAATGAACGCTATAACCATCCCGTAACTTTTCTGCCATAATATCGGCTAAAGCTACTAATGCAGCCTTTACATCTGCCGTCGATAAACTACACCGATTCTGGATTTCTTCTGCAAGTTTTTCCGTGCTTATTGTGCCACTCGGAACAATCCGAGCATGGTATCGTGCTTTTTTCTTGCTTCCCGGCAGCTTGGGATTCTGATAGAAGTCGTAATTCGCTGACATTTTTTATTCCGTTTTTACCGTCAATTCGTCTTTTATATCCGAGAAACTAATTAAATCACCTTTATGAATTGATTAAATCACATTTGTGACTCAATCAATTCACCTAGGTAATGCAATTAATTCACTCATATGATACAAAAAGTTTCTCGGCACAAATGTACGAATAATTAAGCGATTTACAACAAATTTCAACGGATTAATATTTGTTAATGCAGAGTCGTAAATAGTTGGAAAACGAAAGGTTGCACGTAATCAAAAGTAATTTTTAGACAAGAAAAGCAAGAGGATCGAAAGTAGGTGGTTAAAAATGCGTTCGAATGTAAAGTACATCAAAACGATTGATAATAAGAAAAACGCTTGCCATAAAGGCAAAATAAAGGCCCTTGAGTAGCCCATTAAAAATGAAGCTACCCAAATAACATTTATAATCTGATGCATCTGAATAAAATAGAAAGGTTAAATCACCGGAATGGTATAGAGCATTCCCAACATGATTTGCTGGGTAGAGAAATCTTTTCCTCCGATTTGTCTGGCAAGTTCAGGAAAATGAATTTTCTTGTATGAGAGGTGTAAGAAGACTTGTAGGTCTTTTCGCTTCAAAGGATAATACTCTACGCAAAACTGTGTATTCCAAGTCTGACGATATGTCCCTTTCTTATAGATCCAATTATCCTTATAAACACTGCCGGTTTCATAGACTCCTTTGGCATACATATTCCATTTCGGATGCAAACGATAATCAAAATTGGCTATCCACGTCAGATATTGAACATATTGCGCCGTTAAAGGAGATTCTTTCTCCAAGGTTTGAATAGACGAAACCAGTCCTTTTGAATCAACCTCTTCCCGGGAATACAAACAATCCAGGTAAGCAAGAATCGGACCTCTTTCCCAAACATTTCCAAAAGTCAGGTAATATATATTCCGGTTACGCAGAATTTGTCCGGCAGCTGCCGAATAATAAAACTGCAAAGCCTGATCGTCATAGAATTTTCCTACCCAATTAAGCGCACCCATCAACGGTACTTTAGGCATGGAAGAAACCTCTTCGCCAACATGTATCTCAGCTTCTGTTTCCACTCGGTTATTCGCTACTTCAAGCGTAAGCGACTGATGCGGCTTTAAGTGGTAAGTTCCCGAAACGCCAGTCAGATAAGCCGGTGTATAATTATTAAAGTCCGAGAATTCCCGCACCAGAATCGAATTGACATAGTATTCATATCCGCCCAACATAAAGAACTGTTTACCGGCTGTCAAGGTAAAACGATCCGTTATGTCCCAACCCATATTTGCCAACTCGACATGCGTTGACAATTCATCTACTGTATTTGGATTCGTATATTTATTATAAGTATAGCGGAAATGATAAGAAAACTTATCAAAGAAACGCCCCAGAACTTCCATTCGTAAACGATTTAACTTGAATCGAGCCTGATCTAATGCAAAATCCTGGAAACTGGTTGTAAGTGAAGTACAGAACTGAAAATTCAGATGCGAAGTAAAAGAACGCGCATCATCTTTCTTTAACTGCTCATAAAGCGACTTCTGCTGTTCAAGTGAGTCGACCAAAGCCAAATCCTGGGCCCATAAAGAACAAACGCCCAACGAAAAGAATAAAAATGACAGAAGTTTCCGTTTCATGAGTATTCAGATTTAATATTTCCCGAAGATACATATTTTTATCAAGTTCCACAAAATATATATCGGGATTGACGACAAACATAAAAAAGCGTCGTCTCAGAATTTCCGAAACGACGCCATCTTTATGAATATCTAATTAAACTATTTATTTCAACAGAGAATCCGGACACAGATGATCTTTTTCGATATCCTTGAAGTAATTGTATGTACCGACCTTCAATTCAGCACAAGCTGCATCATCACAAACGATGATTCCTTTCGGATGCAACTGCAAAGCTGTAATTGTCCACATCTGATTAACGGCACCTTCAACGGCTTGTTGCAAAGCACGTGCTTTGTTATGACCATTTACCATAATCAAAACTTCCTTTGCATCCAGAACAGTTCCAACACCTACGGTTACAGCTGTCTTCGGAACCTTATTTACATCGTTATCGAAGAAACGGGAATTGGCAATAATCGTATCAGTAGTTAATGTTTTCATACGAGTACGAGAAGCCAATGATGAGCCCGGTTCATTAAATGCAATATGACCGTCAGGTCCGATACCTCCCAAGAACAGATCAACACCACCAGCAGCTTTCATCTTTGCTTCGTATGCAGCACATTCTGCTTCGATATCTTCAGCATTACCATTCAGGATATTTACATTTTCCGGTTTGATATCGATATGGCTGAAGAAATTATTCCACATAAAAGAATGATAACTTTCAGGATGATCTTTCGGAAGTCCAACATATTCATCCATATTGAAAGTAATTACATTCTGGAAAGAGATAACTCCTTTCTTGTTCAACTCGATCAGATTCTTATACATGCCTAACGGAGACGATCCGGTTGGCAAACCTAATACAAATGGTTTTTCCGGCGTCGGATTTGCCTGTTTAATCTTGGCGGCAACATAATTAGCTGCCCATTTTGACAACTGCTCGTAATTCTGTTCAATAATAAGTCTCATAATATTATATTTTAAATGTGCGAATGTTCAAAAACAAAACATTCACAAATGTACACATTTAATTCATTTAATCCGAAAAAAATCAGATTCTTTCTGCCATGGCTTTACCAAGTTCCCAACAAGCTTCATACTTATCAGGTTTCAAGCCTTGCTTTTGTTCAACTGGCGCACCAACAACTTCCCAGTTCATCTTTTCTCCGAAAGCTGCCAGACGCTTTACAGCTGCTCCAGCCCATGAGAAAGAACCGAAATAACCGAACAGGCGGTTCTTAACTTCGCGTACTTCAATCTTCTGCAACAGAGAATCGATTTCCGGATAAAGTTGGTTACTATATGTCGGACAACCAATAATAACAGCTTTATATTTGAAGATATCTTTCAAGATATAGGAAGCATGGCTCTTGCTTACATTATGCATAACGATGTTTTTCACTCCATGTTCTGCCAATGATGAAGCAATCGCTTCGGCCATCTGCTCGGTATTACCATACATACTGCCATATACGATAACCACTCCGTCTTGTCCTTCATAACGACTCAGCTGATCATAGATTTTGATTACGTCCGGAATATATTTTGTCCATACCGGTCCGTGGGTTGAACAAATGGTTTTAATTTCCAAACCCGACAGCTTCTGCAAGGCTTTTTGTACCGGATTACCGTATTTACCTACAATGTTGGCATAATAACGACGCATTTCATCCCAATAGTGATCCAGATTCATGTCTACATCCAGGACAGCTCCATCTAATGCTCCGTATGTTCCAAAAGCATCGGCAGAGAAAAGAATCTTATCTGTAGCATCGTATGTTACCATCACTTCCGGCCAGTGTACCATCGGTGCCAGATGGAATGAAAGCTGATGCCGACCAACGTTCAAAGTTTCTCCGTCTTTTACTTCCAACAGTCCGGTATTAATTCCGTGAAAACCTTCCAACATGTCGAAAGTACGTTTGTTTCCTACTATCTGAACATTCGGATAAAGCTGACGAAGCAGGCGGATACTTCCGGAATGATCCGGTTCCATGTGATTAACGATCAGATAATCCAGTGTACGGCCACCCAGTGCATCTTCGATTTTCTTCAAGAAAATATCCGAATAACAAACATCCACTGTATCTACCAATACAGTCTTTTCATCAATGATCAGATACGAATTATAAGAAACGCCATAAGGCAAAGGCCACATATTTTCAAACAAGACCTTCTGGCGATCATTTACGCCAACATAATAAACTTTATCAGCAATTTCCTTCAGCTTATACATATATATTATAGATTTATTTTAATGATTGGGTTTTGCCTGCGCACGACAAGCTCTCACAACAAACCAAATTCCTGCCAATACAAACGGAATACTCAGCAGTTGTCCCATATTCAGCAGCATATCTGCTTCAAAAGCTTCCTGGTCGTTCTTCAGGAATTCGATGAAGAAACGGGAAGTAAAGATACAGATCATGAATACTCCGAAAATAAGTCCCTCACGTTTCCAGGCTTCTTTGCGGAAATACAACCACATACACAGGACGAATGTCAGGAGATAACAAAGTGCTTCGTATAATTGTGTCGGATGACTCGGCGCAGAAAATATCGGTTCAGCACCGGCTTTCCAGGCATGTAAGTTCTCGATAAAGCGAAAAGCCCAAGGAAGATCCGTCGGATGACCATAGATCTCGTGGTTCATCAGGTTGCCCAAACGAATCATGGCTGCGACCAATCCCGTCGGAACAACCAACTTGTCGAACGTCCACAACATACTTTTATGGGTAATCCGCTTGGAATAAAAGTAAATAGCGATAATAATACCTAATGTTCCACCATGGCTGGCTAATCCTCCTTCCCAGATTTTCAAGATTTCTATCGGGTTGGCTAAATAATAATCCGGGGCATAGAACAAACAATGCCCTAAGCGAGCGCCAATGACAGTACCAAAAATGGTGTACATCAACAAGGAATCGATCCATTCCGGCTTAAGATTCTCTTGCTTCCACATCTTCTGAACGATCATATATCCAATCCAGAAACCAACAGCAAAAGCCAAGCCATACCATCGAATCTCTCTTGAACCGATTGAGAAGATGGCCGGATCGGCTGTCCATGTGATAAAATCCAACATAAGTATTCGATTGAAAATAAAAAACTGAAAGTTGAAAAGAGAAGAATGCCTTCCGCACTCTCCGGTTTTCAACTTTCAATCTTCTATGAAATTAAACAAGTCTTCTGATCAAGGCTTCGCGATCGCCATACAACATATCGATAATCGGTAATTCGATCATCGTATAAGCTCCCGGTTTCTGCTTCAAGCTTGCACGGGCAACTGATACCAGAATCTGAGCTGTCAAAGCCGGATTGTTGATCTTCATGTCGAATTCGATCAACTGATTCTGTGTTTTACCCGATACACCTTTTCGTACCAAGTTTACACCGTGTCCCATATCCAACAGGTTATCTACGCTTTCAACTTGCATCACGTGTGTTTCATCATGAGCAAAGTAATCGTCGGCTTTGATTGCGGCAGCTACATCCTTGAAATCGTATCCGTCTTTCACTTCGATATAAACCATACGACGATGAACGCCGGTTCCCAATGGGATTGTCATACTCAACGCAGCCTTTACGCCTTCAATTGCCTTAACTGCTACGGTATGTCCCATACTCATACCCGGACCAAAGTTCGTATATGTAATACCTTTCGGTACCATCGCTTCCAACAAAGCACGAACAACTGAATCGCTTCCCGGATCCCAACCGGCTGAAATAACAGAAACCCGGTTGTGAGCCTTCGCTACTTCGTCCAACGAACGGCGAAGGTCGGCGATTCCACCATGAATATCAAAGCTATCTACTGTATTAATGCCTAAAGCCAAGATTTCTTTTGCATAATGTTCAACCTGACGGGTCGGAGTTGCCAAGATAGCCACATCTACTTTTTCCAATTTCGAGATATGATCTACAACCGGATAAGCCTGCAACTCGGCCGGAATATCATTAGGATTACGGCGTACAACGCCTGCAACTTCAAAATCAGGGGCGGCTTGCAAAGCCTCCAGAACATACTTTCCAATGTTGCCATAACCAACGATGGCTGCTCTAATCTTTTCCATAAACTTATAAATGTTCTATTTGTCGCAAAGGTAGAAATAAATCAGTATTTATAGTCAGTTATACAACAAAAAATAAACAAAATTGGTTGACAAAAATCAGAATGAAAGCTTATTAAAAAATCTTATTAAGTTTTGTCTTATCCATAATGAACTGACGAAATCCTTAGGAATAAGGAAGGGATACAGCCAGCTCTTTTTTCAAACATGGGTATATTATCATCTATTCTCTTTAGAAATAAAGACGTTTCTGCCTAAAAACAGATCGTTTCACCCATGTGGTACGATCGTTTCACCTAGGTGGAACGATCTCTTCACCCTTGTGGAACGATCATTTCACCCGGGTGAAACGATATAAATAAAAAGATTTTACATCTATATCCAGTATCTCTTCTTTTTATGTATTTTTGAAGAAATAATATTCTCTCAAGAGCGTTGCATTGGAAAAAAACGTATATTTGCGATACAAGCGGGAGAAATCCGCTGACGTAAACTAAGCGTTTTTGCTTTATCCTGAAAAACGAAATCGCCAATTTCAGCAGAAGGATAGAGACAATGTAACGCTCATTCTGTGTTTGTCTGTATGCAATTTGGTATAGCCCTTGGTGGCTATATCCTATTCGTCATACACAATACGGCGTGAGAATATTGTTTCTTCGTCCATTTCTGCGAGGTGTTTGGCGATACCTGTTTTTCAATGGACAGAACAAGTCTCACGCTTCTTATTTATAATACAGGATGTCAAACTTAAAAAGCAAACCAGATGATTAAAAACATCATTACCTGTTTCCTATTAGCAGGAAGCATACCTCTTTCAGCACAAACGATCCATGGAAAACTTGTCGATGAAAAAGATCAGCCTTTACCCTATGCCAATATCGTATTGTTATCGCTTCCGGATTCATCGTTCGTAACGGGTACGATGAGTGATGAAAACGGTTCTTTCGCTTTGGAAGCAACAGCCTCCAACCAGCTCGTCCGCATTTCGTCTATTGGCTTTGAGACCATCTATAAATCCATCAATCCGCCTGATTTAGGCATCATACGTTTGGCCTCGGATGTACAGCAATTAGGCGAAGTCGTAGTAAAGGGTTCGTTGCCCATTATCCGCATGAAAGGAAATGCCATGGTAACAAGCGTAAGCGGAACCGTACTGGAAAAAGCCGGAACTACCGAACAATTACTCGACAAAATCCCAAATGTAACCGCTCAAGACGGAGAAATAAACGTATTCGGAAGGGGAACACCGGAAATCTATATCAACGGACGTAAAGTACGAGACCTGACAGAACTGGATCAGATATCGGCAGAAAACATCAAGTCGGTAGAAGTCATCAACAATCCGGGTGCCCGATACGGAGCTGAAGTAACAGCAGTTATACGAATTGCCACCAAGAAGGTTGAAGGTGAAGGCTTTGGATTCGACAATCGCGCCATGTTTCAATACAACCGCGACTGGAGCGCCTTGGAACAGTTTAACTTCAACTATCGTAAAGGGAGTTTTGACTTGTCGGGCATGATCTACGGTTCTCGTTCTTACGGATGGTCCTCCAAAGATTTTTACCAAGACACCTATCTCCAGCAATATTGGAGACAGGAATCAACCGTCTTCACCGATGGAACTGACAAAAGATTAGGCGCACAGCTTGCCTTGAACTACACTTTCGACGAGAATAATGCCATCGGTATTCGCTACGGATATGATAAAACGCCGGCAAATACCATGAACATGATCCTGAATACAGAAGTATTTCAAGACTATGAACCAACAGAAAGCACTTACAGTCCGAATCTCGAAACCGATGAAGATGACACCCATCAACTGAATGCCTATTACACGGGAAAAATCAATAACTGGAACGTTGACTTAAACCTGGATGGTTACTGGAGTGATATCCATAAAGAAAACGACATCGATGAAGTCACCCGCATACCCAATCAAGCAGAAGAAACCCGGACAGTTTCCTCATTCAATGACGTAAGCAATTCGTTATATGCTACCAAACTGATACTTTCCAAACCCGTATGGGACGGCGAGTTCGCTTTGGGTGGTGAATATACATATACAAACCGGGGGAATCTATTCATCAATCCGGAAGGAATTCTCAATGACGACGACAGTCGTATCCGTGAAAACATGGGAGCCATCTTTGCCGAATACGGAAAGAATTTCGGAAAAGTTCAAACCCAGTTAGGGCTGCGCTACGAATATACCTCATCCGACTATTACGTAGAAGGCAAACGGATAGACGAACAAAGCAAGACATACAATAACCTGTTCCCGACGTTTTCCTTGTCTTTTCCTATCCAACGGATAAACATCCAACTGGCTTACCGGACAGATATTGCTCGTCCGTCCTATTGGGATCTGCGTAACAACGTATTATATGCCAACAAATATACATACGAAACCGGAAATCCTCTATTGAAACCGACATTGACTCAAAACGTAACATTGGGAGCAACATACCGATGGCTACAAGTAAGTACCGGTTATAACCGTATCAAAGACAAGGTTATCAACGTGACAAGCTTATACAACGAAGAAAATCCGACCATTATGCTCATGTCGCTGGCTAATGCTCCGATGTACGACAAGGTATTTGCCGGACTGACCATTGCTCCTACCATCGGATTCTGGCGTCCGCAATGGAGATTTCAAGTAACAAAACAATGGTACACAACCCAAACGCCTCAAGGGCCGTTGAAACTGAATAATCCGATGGGAACCATTACCTGGAATAATAACCTTCAGTTGCCTTGGGGAATTTTACTGGATGTTGATTTCCTATACAAGACGAAAGGGGATATTCAAAACGGTCGTTTCTTAAAACCCTCATGGAGAGCAGATCTTTCCCTACAAAAGAGCTTCCTCAACGACAACCTGACCCTTCAGCTCGATGCATGGAATGTTTTGGATAGCTATAAACGTAGTTTTATCATGTATGTCAGCGACCGGCAAACCATGCAAATGGACGAGCATTCCACACATTGCCAAGCAAGACTGACAATCCGCTATAAATTCAATGCCAGCAAAAGCAAATATAAAGGAACAGGAGCCGGACAAGAACAAAAGAGCCGTATGTAGTGTTCTTTATAAAAAGCTTTTTATGAAACTGACATATATTTATCACAGTTGTTTTGCTCTGGAGACTCCGGCTTATTCCATTCTATTCGATTACTATAAAGATACGAAGGGAAAGCAAGGTTATGTACACAACATCTTGCTCCAAAAGCCGGAGCCTCTTTATATCCTGTCGTCACATTTTCATCCGGATCATTTCAGCCGGGAAATCTTTTCCTGGAAAGAACAAAAGGTGAATATTCATTACTTATTAAGTAAAGATATCCTGAAACACAAAAAGGCAATGGCCAGTGAAGCGACATTCCTGGCCAAAGGAGACATTTACGAAGATGATCTGATCCGGATTCAGGCTTTCGGCTCGACAGATGTAGGCGTATCCTTTCTTTTGACATGCGAACACAAGCATATCTTCCATGCAGGAGACCTCAACAACTGGCATTGGAAAGACGAATCGACCGAACAGGAAGTAAAAGAAGCCGAAGGAAACTTCCTGCATGAAATAAAGATTTTGAAAGCAACATGCAACAACATCGACATTGCCCTGTTTCCGGTCGATCCGCGAATCGGAAGTGAATTTGCCCGAGGTGCCGAACAATTCATTCAGCAAATACATGTAAAACAATTCATTCCGATGCATTTTTGGGAAAAGCCGGAACTTACGCTTCCGTTTGGAACATACGCCCAAGAAAAAGGAGTTTCGTTCAATCTGCTCCAACAGCCCGGAGAAAGTCTTGATATATAGGTTTTATCTGCACCTGTGGATAAAACATTTTCTAAAACATATTTTTAAGACAGAGATTTATTTGAGATGAAATAAAATAGACATGAATATGTAATTTTTTTCCCGAAATTCATGGTTACTTTTCATAAAGAACTTATATTTGCCTACAATTAATTAGTAATTCATTTTTAATCTAAACATAAAATCATGGAGAAGCCTTATGTAGTAGGTATCGATATAGGTGGTACCAACACGGTTTTTGGCGTGGTTGATGCACGCGGAACTATTTTATATACTAGCTCTATCAAGACTGGTAAATATACAGATATCAACGATTATGTAACAGCTTTGGGCGACGGTTTGAAAGGAATCATCGATCAGGCTGGTGGTCCTAGCAAGATCAAAGGTATCGGTATTGGAGCGCCAAACGGAAACTTCTTTAATGGCTGTATTGAATTTGCTCCCAATCTTCCTTGGAAAGGTAAAATTCCTTTGGCAGAACTGATCAGCGATTATTTAGGAGGTCTTCCTGTTGCGCTGACAAACGATGCCAATGCTGCAGCAATCGGTGAAATGACTTACGGTGCTGCTCGTGGAATGAAAGACTTTATCGTTATCACTTTGGGAACAGGTGTAGGTAGCGGTATTGTTATTGGCGGTAACTTGGTGTATGGTCACGACGGATTTGCTGGCGAATTAGGCCATGTTATCATGCGTCGTAACAACGGCCGTCCTTGCGGTTGTGGTCGTCAGGGTTGTCTGGAAGCTTATACTTCAGCTACAGGTGTTGCCAGAACAGCACGCGAATATCTGGAAATCCGTAAAGATGAAAGCTTGCTTCGCGAATTGGATCCGGATGAAATCACATCAAAAGATGTATTCGATGCCGCTATGAAAGGCGATAAGCTGGCTTTGGAAATCTTCGAATTTACAGGCAACATGTTAGGAGAAGCTTTTGCTGACTTCGTAGCATTCTCTAGTCCGGAAGCAATCATCTTGTTCGGTGGTCTGACAAAAGCAGGAGATCTGCTGATGAACCCGATCAAGCGTTCTATGGAAAAGAATATGCTGAAAGTATATGAAGGCAAGACTAAATTATTATTCTCTCAGTTGAAAGAAAGCGATGCTGCCGTATTAGGAGCAAGTGCTTTAGGCTGGGAAGTTAAAGAATAAGAAAAAAATCTTTCCCTATAATACAATGTTTTTAAGACAGGTCGTATGTAAAATGCGATCTGTCTTTTTTATATAGCAAACAATGAAACAACATCCTTTACATCAGTTTAAATTCTGTCCGGTTTGCGGACAGCCGACGTTTGTCATCCACAATGAGAAAGCAAAAGAGTGCACGCATTGTGGTTTTGTCTATTATTTCAATCCCTCATCAGCCGTTGCTTGCTTTATCCGTAACGAAGCCGGAGAATTATTGCTGGTCAGACGAGCCAAAGATCCGGGTAAAGGTACACTAGATCTGCCCGGAGGTTTCGTCGATATGTACGAAAGTGCAGAAGAAGCTGCAGCCCGCGAAGTAAAAGAAGAAACCGGACTTCAGATCGACCACTGCCAGTATCTGTTTTCTATCCCCAACATCTATCCATACAAAGGATTTGAAGTACATACCGTCGATATGTTCTTCGAGTGTCATGTCAAGCAATTTACCCAAGCACAGGCAGCCGACGATGCAGCCGAAATCATCATTCGTCAGCCAGCCACGCTACAATCCGAAGAATTCGGTCTTACTTCCATCCGGAAAGCCATCCGGCAATATCAGGAAATGAACCGCTAAAAAACAAACAGCAAGCTTTTTCGGCTAATAAGTTATCTAAATCTCAACGGGTTTATATATCTTTGTAAATTAATTACACAAGAGTCAGTTTAAACAAACAGCGAAAGTTGTTTGTTGTTTTTAGTAAACAAACACATTAAAAGCAAAGAGTGTGATGAAGAAAATACTTATTCCCTTATGCCTAGTACTTGGTACGCACATGGTGGATGCTCAACGCTCGTATCAGTTTGGCAGTCCGGAGCGTCTGTTTACAGAAGGCAAGGAATTGTTTGGCCTGAAGAATTATTCTGGCTGCATTGACAAGCTGGAAGCCTACAAAGCCCATGCCACCGATGCAGACTTGATTCAGGAAGCAGACTTCATGCTGGTTTATGCCGCATTTGAGCAAGGTCGCCCCAATGCAGACGAGCTATTGAAAATGTATCTTGAAACGTACCCGGATTCACGCCACTCCGACGTGATAGAGTTTCTGATCGGTTCGGTTCATTTCGGACAAAAGAACTATCCGAAAGCCATCTTCTGGTTAAAAGAAGCCGACATCGACCTGTTGAGTCCGGAAGAACAGGAAGCATATAGTTTTCGTCTGGCGTACTCGATGCTTCAAGTAGAAAAAGATAATCCGGACAAGTTGCAGCAGATCCGGCAGATGTTCAGCCGTATTCAGCAAATAGGCGATAAATATCGGGATGCTTCTGCCTACTACGTGGCTTATATTGATTATGCAAACGGCAAATACAATCAAGCGCTCGTAGAATTTGATGCCTTGAAAGAGAATCCGGAGTTCAAGGAACAGTCTTCCTATTACACGACGCAAATCTATTTTATCCAGAACAAGTATAGCCAGGTGATTAAAGAAGGCGAACGGTTGCTGGATACTTATCCGGGAAGTAATAACAACACCGAATTATACCGTATCCTGGGTAATTCTTATTATCACCAAGGACAACAGGACAAAGCGCTGAATTACCTGAGCAAATATGTATCAGAAATCGATGAGCCGTTGCGCAGCGACTTGTATCTGTTGGGAGTTTGCCTCTTCAATAAAGGGAATTACAGCAGTGCGGTCAATAACTTTGGGAAAGTAGTCAGTCTAGACGATGCCTTGACACAGAATGCTTATCTGTATTTAGGGCAGTCTTATTTGAAACTGAACGACAAGAACAATGCCCGCATGGCGTTTGAAGCGGCAGCGACTGCTTCGTATGACAGACAAATTCAGGAAGCAGCCATGTATAATTATGCTTTACTGATCCATGAAACGGCATTTACGGGTTTTGGCGAATCCGTTACCATCTTCGAAGATTTCCTGAACGATTTCCCGAATTCCCAATATGCGGATAAAGTAAATGATTATCTGGTAGAAGTCTATCTGACTACCAAGAATTATGATGCTGCCCTGAAGTCGATCGAAAAGATCAAGCATCCGAGTGTCAAGATTCTGGATGCCAAACAGAATATTCTCTTCCAATTAGGTACGGAAGCCTTTACCAACATGAAGATGGATGAAGCGATTGATCTCTTCACACGTGCCATCCAGATGGGAACGTACAACGAAGAAGCCCGTAGTGACGCTTATTTCTGGAGAGGCGAATCCTACTACCGGAAAGGGGAATACGGAAACGCGATTTCCGACTACCGGACTTATCAGAACAATACACAGCAGAAAGGAACGGATATGTATGCCCTTTCATTCTATAACCTGGGATATTGTTATTTCAAGCAGCAGGAATATGATATGGCATTAAGCCGTTTCCGTCAATATACCGATGTGGAACAGAATCATGCGGCAGCTTCGTATGCAGATGCTTATAACCGTATCGGTGACTGTCTGTTCCAGAACCGCCAGTTTGCGGCAGCTGAAGAGAATTACAACAAAGCATCGCAGGCACTTCCTTCTGCCGGAGATTATTCGGTTTACCAGAAAGGATTCGTGATGGGCTTGCAGAAAGATTATAACGGAAAGATCCGGGCCATGGATCAGTTGATCCGTGAATATCCGGAATCTCAATACATCGACGATGCCCTGTTTGAGAAAGGTCGTACTTACGTCTTGTTGGAAAACAGCGCATCGGCTATTCAAACCTTTAACAAGCTGATTGGCGAATATCCGGAAAGCAGTTTGGCGCGGAAAGCCGGAGTACAACTGGGTCTGATTTATTATAATGATAACCAACCGGAAAAAGCGGCTGAAGCCTACAAACAAGTCATCAGCAAGTATCCGGGAAGTGAAGAAGCCAAGGTGGCTTTGCAGGATTTGAAGTCTGTTTATATCGATTTGAATGATATTGACGCTTACGCCGCCTATGTAAACTCACTGGGAGGAAACATCCACCTGAATATCAACGAACAGGATTCGCTGACTTACATCGCAGCAGAAAAGCTGTTTATGCGGGGCGACAACGAAGGTGCACGCCGGAGTATGCAGAATTACTTGCAGAATTATCCGAACGGTGCCTTCAGTACCAATGCCAACTTCTACCTGGCCAGCATTGCTTTCAACTTGAAGGAATATAACGAGGCGTTGCCGATGTTTGAACAAGTAATTGCCAGTGGCGACCGGAAATTCTTGGAAGAATCAACAGCGCGCAAGGCTGAGATTGAATACCTGACAGAAGACTTCAAGGCGGCGCTCGAAACATTCAAGCGGTTGAACGAGATTGCAGAAAGCGCCGACAACAAAGAAGCTGCTTCTTTGGGAATCATGCGTTGCGCATTGAAAGAAGGAAACCAGAAAGACGCGCTTGAGGGAGCGAACCAGTTACTGAAGAATCCGAAAGTTTCTCCGGAAATTGCCAACGAAGCCCGTTACGTTCGTGCGAAGGCTTACATGGAAATGGACCAGGAATCCAAAGCATTGGCAGACCTGAAGCTGATCAGTCAGGATACACGTACGGCACAAGGTGCTGAAGCCAAATACTTATTGGCACAACTTTATTACGATGCCAATGATGATAAGAACGCAGAAAAGGTATTGGAAGAGTTTGCCAAGAACGGTACGCCGCATCAATACTGGCTGGCTCGCGGATTCATCCTTTGGGCTGATATTTATATCCGGAAAGGCGATCCGGTCCAGGCCCGCGTTTATCTGAACAGTCTGCAGAAGAATTATCAGGGCGACGACAACATTACCGAGATGATTGAAAGTCGTTTGGCAAAACTAAAGTAATGAGGAGGCTAAGATGAAAACAAAATATCAGAAAGTACTTTGCGTAGCGGTGTTGCTGGGTTCTGCCGTTACTGTTTCAGCACAAGAGGATGAAACGAAAAAGAAGCTGGACCGCGAAATGACGTTGGAACGTGAATATGCTCCGACGGTGCAGGATGCCAATAAAGTCAATACGTTGCCGGCGATCAAAGAACCGCAGGTAACCAAACGGGCGATTTCTTATTCTCCGTTTACATTGGCAACCGATCCGGAAAAGCAGATCTCGCTTTTGCCTTCGGGTAATATCATGACGCAAATGGATTATAACAAGCGTCGCGGTTACCTGAATGTAGCAGCCGGCATGCATTTGAATATCAACGGAGACTTCGGCTATCACATCTTAAGTACAGAAAAAGACAAGCTGAATGTATTCCTTTCTCACCGTTCAACAAACGGTAATATTGATTATATCCAGATAGAAGATCAGGTCAAGGCAAAACTGAATGATAACGTAGGTGGTATCAACTATGCACATACCTTCGACAAGGCGATCTTGAAGCTGGGTGGCAAGTATAATTATTCGGGATTCAATTATTATGGCTTGCCAATGAATAGTATTTCAAGCCTGCCGACGGAAGACCTGCTGCAAAAAGCCGATCGGGAAACCAACCAAGTAAACCAAACGATCCAGGCAAATATCGGCATAGAAGCCAAAGAAGACGCGGCGTTCTTCTACTTGATTGATTTGGATTACATCAATTTCTCGCACAAATACGGATTGAGCAAAGAACTGGACGGTCCGACGGAACATACCTTGGATGCGAAATTCGACTTCAGTGCTTTCTTCAATGGAAACCAGCGTGTGGGTGTTGGCGGACAAGTAGAATACTTTGCCTATAATCTGCCGACTTATCCGGAGGGAGTTCCCAATTGTGTCTTTGCTAATCATGCCGAGATTATATTAAGTCCGTATTATAAGATAGCCGGAGAAAACTGGAATGTCAAACTGGGTGCAAACGTGATGTTCGTTACCGGTGAAGACAATTCTTTCACAGCTTCGCCGAATATTGCAGCGGATGTAGAAGTGGCTGATAAGACTGTTCTTTACTTGAAAGCCAACGGTCGTCTGTATTCGAATAGTGCATACGAAACATCACTCGTCAACCGCTATTTCAATCCTACCGAAGAAATAGCTCCGACACGCGAATGGTTAAACGGACAAGTCGGTGTGAAGTGTGGCGCAGCTCCCGGATTCTGGTTTGATGTCTTTGCCGGATACAAGATCCGTTCGTCGGATGCCCTTTTTGTTCCGTCTCGCATCTTCAACGAAGGTGAGTTCGGAAACTATTCGAATGTATTACCGGGCATTGATACAAAAGCCTTCTTTGCCGGTGCCAATTTGAAATACAGTTATCAGAACTTCTTGGATATTCAGTTGAAAGGAGTTTATAATAGCTGGAAAGGTAATTACGATGATACTTGGGTCGGTGGAACATCCAATGCAGATCTGACGTATGTATATGGCCGTCCGAAGGTAGAGATCAATGCAGATGTAACAGTAAAGCCTATTGAAAAGCTGGCAATCGGCCTGAATTACTATCTGGCAACCGACCGATACACTTGCCTGTTTGGTGCAGAAGATTATAAGTTGAATAACATCAACGAACTGAATCTGCAAGTCGGATATACTTTCAACGACACGTTCGGGGCATATATCAAACTGAACAACGTGTTGAACCAGCAATACGAAATGTATTACGGGTATCCGATGCAGGGAATTAATATCATGGGTGGCGTAAATATTAACTTCTAAAGAAGTAAAAAGACGCATTCAACCCACAAGAATCAGTTTTTGAAATACGCGACATTTGTATTCAAATCTAACGTATTTCAAAAACGATTCTCGTGAATTTCGTTTTCAATTCTCGTGAATTTTGAATTTGATAACTTTCTTCACTATTCTTTAAGCCACTAAAATTCACCTTCAGCCAAACTACATTCTTTTTTATTTGCTTGATTCTTATTATTTTTGCGCCCTGAAAATAAAAAGACAGATTCATACATAGATTTCAAACGAACAAAACGGATGGAAATAACAAACTCGACTAAATGCCCTTCGCTCGGATTATCTCTGATTCCAATCATTGTTATGGTAATCCTCCTTTTCTTTACAATCCACATTTTCGGAAGTGATGCTTTGAGTGGCGGAAGCCAGGTTGTTTTATTGCTCACAACAGCTTGTTGTTCAGCTTTAGCCATGGGCTTTTGTCAGGTCAAATGGAAAAAGATTGAAGAGTCCATCTGTACCAATATCTTAGGTATAGCAACTGCCCTGTTAATCCTATTGCTCATCGGTGCACTTTCGGGAAGCTGGATGATCAGTGGCGTTGTACCTACGCTGATTTATTATGGGATGCAAGTATTAAGTCCCACATTCTTTCTCGCCTCTTGCTGTATCATCTGTGCCATTGTCTCGGTCATGACGGGAAGTTCGTGGACGACTATTGCCACCATAGGAATTGCTTTAATGGGAATTGGTGAAGCATTGGGTTTCTCAACCGGATGGACAGCGGGAGCTATCATCTCGGGAGCTTATTTCGGCGATAAAATATCACCGCTGTCGGATACGACTGTATTGGCTTCATCCACTACCAACACGCCGCTCTTCTCCCATATCCGTTATATGATGTATACAACGGTGCCGACAATGCTGATTACCCTCATCATCTTCACCGTTGCCGGATTTATGTTCGATCACGACAACGCCGGACAGGCGATGAGCTTTGCCGCCTCCCTGAAAGAGACATTTCATATATCAGGTATCTTAATGCTTGTACCGGTTGTAACCGGTCTACTGATTGCCAAACGAGTAGCTCCAATCATCACGCTGTTTATATCGGCTCTGCTGGCAGCTGTCTTTGCTATTTTGTTCCAACCAGACTTATTACAACAGATAGCTGGAGCTGAAAGCATCAATGCGGCATCCATGTTCAAAGGCGTATTCATGACCTTATATGGTTCTACACAATTAGAGACAGGAAACGAGATGTTGAATTCCCTGGTATCTACCCGTGGAATGGCAGGAATGATGAATACGATCTGGCTAATTATTTGTGCGATGTGTTTCGGTGGTGCAATGACTGCCAGCGGCATGTTGGAAACGATCACTTCTGTCTTTATGCGCTTTATGCAACGCCGTGCCAGTATGGTCGCTTCAACGGTATTTTCGGGTTTGACACTGAATATCTGTACGGCCGACCAATACATCTCCATCATCCTGACAGGTAATATGTTCAAGGAAATCTATCGGAAGAAAGGATACGAAAGTCGCCTGCTGAGCCGTACAACCGAAGATGCCGTGACCGTAACTTCAGTATTGATTCCATGGAATACATGCGGTATGACGCAAGCCACTATCTTGAGTGTACCGACATTAACTTATCTTCCGTACTGCTTTTTTAATTTGATTAGCCCGCTTATGAGCATAATTATTGCTATCTTGGGCTTCAAAATAAAAAAGCACCATGAAGAAGATCAAGATTAGTTTACTTGGAAAAGTAGTTATTGCCATTGCGGCCGGTATTTTATTCGGCCAGTTCCTGCCGGCCAGTATCGTACGAATATTTGTTACATTCAATTCTTTATTCGGGAACTTCCTGTCGTTTTCGATTCCTCTGATTATCCTTGGTCTGGTAACTCCAGCCATCGGTGAATTGGGAAAAGGGGCAGGAAAACTACTGGCCATTACCGCCTTGTTGGCCTATGGCTCAACGATCTTTTCCGGTTTCTTTACCTTTTTCAGCTGCGAAGCTATTTTCCCATCCATTCTTCCCCCCAATACAGAACTGGCAGCTGTAGACAATCCGGGAGATTTCATGCTCACACCTTACTTTGAAGTAGCCATGCCTCCATTAATGGATGTCATGACGGCTTTATTGCTTTCCTTTACCATTGGTCTCGGTCTATCCTATATTGAAGGTACTGTCCTCAAAGACGGCTTCACCGACTTCAAAGAAATCATCACGATGCTGATCGAGGTGGTAATTATCCCGCTTCTGCCGCTGCATATCTTCGGAATCTTCCTCAACATGACTGTCAGTGGACAAGTGGCAGGCATCATTGCGATGTTCCTGAAAGTGATTCTGGTGATCTTTGTTCTCCACGTCCTGCTCTTACTAATCCAATTCAGTTTGGCCGGATCAGTCAGTCACAAGAATCCGTTACGCTTATTGCGGAATATGCTTCCTGCCTATGCAACTGCGTTAGGTACACAATCTTCAGCTGCCACCATTCCGGTAACGCTGGCTCAAGCTATCAAGAATGGAGTACGGCAGAATATAGCCATCTTCGTGATTCCGCTTTGTGCCACAATCCATCTGGCAGGAAGTACGATGAAGATCGTTGCCTGTGCCATGGCCATCTTATTTATGTCGGGTGAGCCGGTCTCATTAACATCCTTTGCCGGTTTTATCCTGATGCTAGGAATCACGATGGTAGCGGCTCCGGGTGTTCCGGGCGGAGCCATCATGGCAGCCTTAGGCTTACTGCAAAGTATGCTTGGATTCAATGAGACCTTGCAAGCCCTGATGATCGCCCTCTATATCGCGATGGATAGCTTCGGCACGGCCTGCAACGTAACGGGCGACGGAGCCATTGCCATCTTAGTAGATAAAATTGCCGGAAAACCTTCTGCCGAAGAGCCGGCATAGCGCCATAAAAACAAACGGCACGGAATCTTGCCATCCCGTGCCGCTGTCACTTTTCATTCACCCTCTTAACGGATATCCACCGGAACAATCGGTTGTTGTTTCACGTCATCCAAGAATACAGCCTGATATTTTGTCTTCCCAAAATCAATCTGTTTCAAGTCGATGCAACGGATAGCACTGTTGTACATCGTCCGGAAATAAATCTTCCCGTTATGAAGATCGGTCGCCGAAGTCCATTGTGTCGCACTTGGAATATCCGCATGCACCTGTCCTTTCGGGAACTCTATTCCCACCGGAATATCGAAGTTGTTCATAATCTGGAAACACTGCAATACCGTTTCAACAGCCGTCTCCTTCTGTGGTGTAGTCGTCTGGTAGAAAGCGGCACGAACAAAACGGGACGGAGGCGTTACATCGCCCGGTATTCCCAGGAAACCGCTACCGGCACCAAACGAAGTCAGTTGGATATCCCCGAACTGTTGGGCTTCGGCTGAGCCAGGAAAGAGGTTGACATAATTATTGAGATTCGTCATCTGCCATTCAAATCCGGGAGAATTTGTCAGGACTCCCAAAGGATTATCATAGAAATTTACCTTTCCATCCACAATTTCGATCACTACCTGCTTACCGGAAAGGTCTTCAATCCGCCAATGAACGGTAGAAGCCCGTGGGTCGATCGCTATCACATGAATATCTTTCATCCCGGCTTTTACTTCTTCTACGGTAGAGAAGTTAGCCAGCATCCACGATACCAATTGCAAATCAGCGATACTGCTTTCCCGGTTTGTTTCCTGATAGTCCTCGTATTTTCCATAACGGGGGAAATAGAACAACCCGGCAGATAATCCGGCTTCATTCAGACCTTCCGCCACAAATTCTTTCTGTTCAACCGCCAATCCGACATATCCATAACGAGCCGTAAAACGTAAACCGTCCACTTTGCCTCCGGGAATATAAGATTGTTGCTGATACCCGCGAGGAACAACAACATACTGGCTGTTCAATTCACTTCCGCCCCATTCAATCGTTCGGGAAAGAATACGGGTTCCATCTTTAGCAGTCAATGTGATGCCTGTACAAGCATCGGCAGGTTGATAAGTAAAAGCTAAGGTTGCCAAAGCAGCTACTGTTGTAATCAGATTCTTCATATTCTTATTGTTTATATATCCAAACTTGTTGTTTATCTGTTTGAGTACAAGTTCTCAGATTTTATTATATAACAATCAGGAGTAGTAAATAGTTGTGGTTTAGGATAAGCACATATATGTAAAACTGCCAATACAGAAAAATACTTACCTGAATAAAAAGTAGCCTGTCTCATAAAAGACATAAGGGCTGAATTATCTAAATCCAACCCTTATGACAAACGGAGACACAGCGTGCTATGCCTCTCATAACTTATAAATCGAAGTTTACTTATCACTTCTTCGGCGCCCAGTCACGCGGAGCCGGAATACCCGGAAGCGGTTTCCGGTCTTTCAACTGGTTCATGATTTCCTGAATGGCACGATCCAACTGCTGGTCTTCACCATTCCATTCGCGAATCGGATCATTATCGACTACAATATCCGGATCTACTCCATGGTTCTCGATAATCCAGTCGCCGGTCTTCGGATCATAGCTGGTGAAGAACGGAACGCGAATGTCGGTTCCATCCATATAAGGCAACGAACCACTGATTCCTACGATTCCACCCCAAGTACGAGTTCCGATCAGCTTTCCTAACTTCAGGGCGCGGAAACCCCATGGGAATAAATCTCCATCGGAAGCCGAATACTTGTTGATCAGGCAGACTTTCGGTCCAACTTGTACGGCATCGGGCACGGTTCCTATCAGTTTTGAGCCCCGACGCATCGTCAGACGATAAGGTTCACGGGCCAGACGCTCCAGAATCATCGGAGAAACATTTCCGCCTCCGTTGGCACGGTCGTCGATAATCAATCCTTCCTTATCGAGTTGCGGATAGAAGTAGCGGGCAAACTCGTTCAATCCATCCGGTCCCATGTCCGGTATATAAATATATCCAACACGACCTTGCGTAGCTTCCGTTACTTTCTTCAGGTTATTCTGTACCCAGTTATAATGATACAGCGAATATTCTTCTACCAACGGCGTAATCACGACTTTATACGCTCCTGCCAATTGCGGCTTGCTGTTCAGCATCAGTTCGGTAGGAACATCGGCTTTCCCGACCAACAACTGATACATATTCTTCACACTGTTGGTAGGAACACCATCGATAGCAACGATATATTCGCCGACTTTCGCTTCAATGCCCGGCTCTGCCAGCGGAGAACGCAACTTCTTGCTCCAGTTGGCTCCTTCCAAAATCTTTTCCAACTTGAAGAAACCACTCGGATCACGGGATATTTCTGCGCCCAACATACCGGTATTCAGACGTTCAGGCTTTTCCATTTCACCGGGATTGACATAGGCATGACCGCATTCCAGCTCGCCAATCATCTCACCAATGATGTAATTCAGATCGAGACGCGTCTTTACGTATGGCAACAGAACAGCATATTTCTGCTTGATTGCCTTCCAATCCATTCCGTGCATGTTCTGTAAATAGAAACCATCCCGATAAGCCCGCCAAGCTTCGTCGAAGATCTGTGCCCATTCTTGCGGATAATCTACCGTAATCTTCATATTCGAAAGATTCACCGCCTGACTTAAATCGGCTTTTCCGGAAGGAATTGTAGAAGAGACATACAATGTTTTAGGGCGTGAAAACATGGCTTTGGAACTGCCGGGATTAACATACATGATGGCTCCTTCGGCAATGGTTTCTTCTTTCTTTGTTTTCAGATCATACGCCTTGGTGCCGCCAGAGGTATAATAATAGACTTTATTCCCGTCTGAATAAAAATGTGCATAATACGAAGGAGAAAGCGGAAGCTTCACGATACGATCGGCGATACCGTCGATGTCGATACGGACCGACGTATCTTCTTCCGAAGTTTCTTCTTTTGTACTTTCAGTAGTCTGTACAGTCACCTCATCATCTTCCTCCAAGAAAGGTGAAGGCGTGTCCTGACGAAGCAGTGCCAGATAAACCCCATTCATCCGGGTATAAACATGATTCCATTCCGTTTGTCCGTAAGTCGGATTGAAATCACGGGCAGACGAGAAGACCAGATACTTACCATCCGTACTGAAAACCGGTGAGCTGGACGAATACCACTGATCCGTTATAGCATATTCCTTCTGAGTTTCGAGGTTATAGACATAGACAATCGAAAAATCATTCTCCGAAGTACGGGTATAAGTCAGCCATTTACTGTCCGGAGAAAAAGAAACTTCTCGCGGTTCGCCCAACGGATCCTGCAACAATACCTTCTTCTGTTTGGAAGCTACATCCAACAGACAGATCCGGTTCTGCCGATCGGTATAAACCAGCTTCTTGGCATCTGGACTCCAACTAAACTTCCGGATATACGTATCATTGTTCTTTGTCAATTGAACAGGCTCTTTTCCCAAACCATCTTCCTGTAAATAGAGTTCAGTCTCGCCGGTCCGGTCGGAGATAAAGGCGATATATTTCCCGTCTGGCGACCATTGTGCTTCCCGTTCGTGCGCTCCGGGCGTACGGGTAATATTCTTACTGACACCTTTTTCGACCGGGATGTTAAATACTTCCCCACGAGTTGTGACCGCCATTCGTTCGCCATTGGGAGAAAGACTGGCAGCAGTCAGGTAATCAACGCCATCTTTAATGGCTTGACGTGCATAGACATTGTCGGAAGCCAAGCGGATATTTACTTTCTCCGGCTGGTTGTTTCCGGCTTTCAGCTTATAGATATAACCTCCATTCTCAAAGACAATCCAATCGCCGTGGCAAGAAGGAAATTTAATATCATACTCCGTAAAGTTGGTTACCTTCTTGGTTTCTTTCGTTTTCGTATTATAAACAAACAGATTCATCGTACGATCACGATCCGAAAGGTAATAGATTTCATCGCCTATCCACATCGGGAAAATATCCTGCGCCTCATTGTTAGTAATATTCTCTACCTTCTTCTGGGCCGGATCATAAATCCATACATCATCCGCCATTCCTCCTTTATAATATTTCCAGGTACGGAACTCACGCATCACCCGGTTATAAGCCAACCGTTTCCCGTCGGGCGAATAACTACAGAAACCACCTTCGGGCAAAGGAATCACCTCCGGCAGTCCGCCTTCCTGATTGACAGTATACAGCTTTCCGGTGAATCCCTCGCCAATCCGGTTACGATACACAATCTGTTTGCCATCGGGCGTCCACGTCATCACAATGTTATTTGGTCCCATACGGTCACCCAAGTCATCACGACCATTCGTGGCCGTATACGTTACCCGCAAAGGTTCTCCGCCATAGACGGGAATTGTAAACACTTCGGTATTTCCATCATACTGACCGGTAAAGGCAATTGTCTTTCCATCCGGTGAAAAACGGGGAAACATCTCATACCCGACATGCGAAGTCAATCGCTGGGCCTCACCTCCGCTCATAGGTACCTGATACAAATCGCCGGCATACGAGAAAACAATCTCCTTCCCATTCGTAGCCGGAAAACGCAGCAATCGGGCTTCATCTGCCAAGGCAGTCAACGAAAGTCCCGAAAGAGCAATTAGCAATAATTTCTGATTCATGGCATATCTTATTTATACGTATTTCGTGAATAGCACTCTTTTCTATCAACAAAGATAATCATTCACCATACATATCCTCTACCCGAAAGCCACAAAGTTCATATCAGCAACCCGCCTTCTTCCACATCCAGAGTTCTTTTTCACGACCGGTAAGAACAAAACCTATAGGAAAGTAATTTTTTGACAGTTGTCATAAAGCTTTTCCATATTCGTCAAAAAGCTTTAGCACATATATAGTAAAGCTTTTCGACAAATGTCGAAAAATTAAATCTTAATTACTCCTCCATTCAAATCTTAGTATTTTAAAATCACTGCATCAGGAAAAGGCTTATCAATCATCTTTATTTGAACAAGATAAGTTGTTATCATCGGATAATAAATCGTCTCAAGAGGAAGATATTTCCAAATAAAGACTATCTTTGAAGTTATTATCTATAAAAAACACAACTGATATGAAAACGACTCATTATTTACTGATGTCGGGCGTATGTGCGGCAACCTGGTTGCTTTCTGCTTGCAGTAACGTCCCGCCTCCTGCACCCGTTTTACCCGTTCCTACACCGGAACAAGTAGAATGGCATAAATTGGAAACTTACGCATTCGTCCATTTTGGATTAAATACCTTCAATGATTTGGAATGGGGTTATGGAAACACACCTGCTTCGACCTTTAATCCGACGGATTTGGACTGCGACCAATGGGTACGAACCATTAAGGCAGCCGGATTGAAAGGAGTTATCCTGACAGCAAAACATCACGATGGTTTCTGCCTCTGGCCTACTGCTACAACAGAATATTCGGTCAAGAATTCGCCTTGGAGAGACGGAAAAGGTGATATGGTTCGTGAACTCTCGGATGCTTGTCGTAAACATGGACTGAAGTTTGGTATTTATCTTTCTCCCTGGGATCGTAACAGTGAGAATTACGGACAGCCGGGATATGTGGAAAAGTTTCATGCTCAGATGCATGAACTAATCAGTAACTACGGGCCGTTATTTGAATATTGGTTTGACGGTGCCAACGGTGGTGACGGCTGGTACGGAGGAGCCAATGAGAAACGTTCAATCGATCCGAAAACATATTATAAATATGAGGAAGCCCGCAATGCTATTAAGGAACTGCATCCGCAGGCCATGATTTTCGGAGGTACCGTTCCGGATATTCGTTGGATTGGAAATGAGGAAGGCTGGGCAGATGCAACACAATGGTCGCCCTACTCCTACGAAAAGGAAAAACATTATACCGACAGTCAGCGTGGCATGGAAGACGGAGATAAATGGTTAGGCGGAGAATGTGACGTTTCTATTCGTCCGGGCTGGTTCTATCATGCACGAGAAGACCATCAGGTAAAGTCGTTGGCCAAGCTAGTCGATCTGTATTACCGCAGTGTCGGTCATAATACCAACTTCCTGTTAAACTTCCCGGTAGCACTGAACGGGAAAATTGCTCCGGGTGATTCCATCCGTGCCGTTGAATGGTATCAGACGATCCAAAACGATTTGAAGACCAATTTGCTGAAAAGTGCTTACGTAGAAGCAAGTAATTCGCGTGGCAGGAAATATGCTCCGGCTCGGGTTACCGATGGCGATTGGGATACTTATTGGGCTACAGAAGATGGTGTAACGCAGGCCTCACTTACATTCACCATGTCTCCAGCCTCGGATGTAAACCGCTTATTATTGCAAGAATACATACCATTAGGCCAGCGTGTCAAGGCTTTCAAGATTGAATATGAGGAAAACGCCCAATGGAAAGAGGTGGAACCGGTGGATGAAACAACAACGATCGGTTACAAACGTATTGTTCGCTTCAAAACGGTTCATGCCGAAAAGCTTCGGGTAACGTTCCTGGATGCAAAAGGTCCGTTATGTATTAATAATGTAGAAGCATACTTGGCACCGGCCTTGCTGACAGAACCGGCTATCAGCCGCAATCTGGAAGATAAAGTCCGTATTCAGGCAGGCGAACCAACGGCCATGATCTATTATACTACCGACGGATCTGAGCCAACCAAAGAATCAACTTTGTACGATCAACCTTTTGTATTAGATCAGAAAGCTACGGTAAAAGCGATCGTCTATGACGAAACCTTCGACAAATATAGTCCAGTCACCACTGCCGAATTTGATATTCCGGTAAAAATGTATCAAATAGCGGACGAAAAAGAGAAAGCTATACTCGACGGAAATGGTTATACGACCTATTATTTGCCAAAAGGGAAGCAGGCATTGACTGTACGCCTCGTACAACCGCAGACGATTTCCGGTTTCCGCTATACACCGAACCAGAATCGGGATGCACAAGGACATATTTCCAGCTATCGGTTCTATGTAGACGGTAAACTGGTATCCAGCGGAGAGTTCTCGAACATCAAGGCTAATCCAATAGAACAAGTCATCCGTTTCGCTCCAGTCAAAGGCAAGGAAGTCAAACTGGAATCTGTACGTAACGTAGATGATGTCAAGAGTACTGGTATCGGAGAATTTTCAGTACTGACGGAATAAACAAAGATAAAAAGGCAAGAAGCGGTCGATCTTCTTGCCTTTCTCTTAACCAAGCATATCTAAAATATCCGAAGCCTTTTGGGCTATATATTTCGGATGATAAGATTCGAGCTCAGAAGCCGGGCGGAATCCCCAGGTAACGCCACAAGCATCAACTACACTATTGATAGCCGTTTGCATATCTACATTCGAATCTCCAATATATAAGGTATCTACCGCCTCCACATGCGCCTTCTCTCTGATTTCAGATACGATACCCGGATCCGGTTTTGTCTTTATGCCTTCCCGCTGACCCAAAACAGCAGTAAAACGAATATTCGGAAAGAAATATCCGACTAATTTCGTCGTTGCAGCCTGATATTTATTAGAAGCAACGGCCAGTTGGATACCTTTATCCTGCAATACCTGGAGCAATTCCGGAATACCTTCATAAGGACGGCTTGCATCCGCATTATGCACATCATAATGAGCCAAGAAATCCTGACGGATCTTAGCAATATTCTCTTCCGTCTTTTCACCTTCAGGCAAAGCACGCTCGAACAGTTTATTAATACCATTACCTACAAAATAATTGTATTCTTCCAGATGATGCGTCGGAAATCCATTCTTTTCCAAGGCATAGTTCGTACTGTGCGCCAAATCAGCGATCGTGTTCAGAAGCGTACCATCCAAATCAAAGATCAATAACTTTTTCATTTCTATCGGATATTAATAATACGGTACAAATATATATTCTCTAGCAGGCGACAAAGATAGAAAAAGAGTTGAATATACACAAAAGGCCGGCTTCCATTCGGGAAGCCGGCCTTTCTTCTATTGAATTACTTAAAAACTCAATTATTTACCAGAAAGTTTTTCTTTCAAAGCAGCCAACTCTTCGATATCACCTAAAGTAGTCTTTTCGAGCTGAGTAGTAGCTACGTTGTTATCTTCTTTCTTGTTGTGCTTAGCTTTCTTTTCAGCAGCAGCTTCTTTCTTAGCGTTCTTCTGTTCATCTTCGAATACGCGGCTGTGAGACAAGATGATTCTCTTAGCTTCTTTGTTGAATTCGATAACCTTGAACTGAAGTTTTTCATCTACCTGAGCCTGAGAGCCGTCTTCTTTAACCAAGTGTTTCGGAGTAGCGAAACCTTCAACACCGTAAGGCAAAGAAATAACTGCACCCTTATCCAACATTTCGATGATTGTACCTTCGTGGATAGAACCTACTGTAAAGATAGTTTCGAATACATCCCAAGGATTTTCTTCCAACTGCTTGTGACCTAAGCTCAAGCGGCGGTTTTCCTTATCGATTTCCAATACCTGAACTTCGATATCAGCACCAATCTGAGTGAATTCAGACGGATGTTTGATCTTCTTCGTCCAAGACAAATCAGAAATGTGGATCAAACCGTCAACACCTTCTTCGATTTCTACGAATACACCGAAGTTAGTGAAGTTACGTACTTTAGCTGTGTGCTTAG